>ULWY01098157.1_pt1 | contig 114052 bp, 103 predicted proteins | sample 1960761 | NCBI WGS metagenome assembly ULWY01 (sample SAMEA4835824, study PRJEB28245) | human gut metagenome | biome: gut microbiome; material: fecal sample | place: Denmark | collected 2008 | reverse complement strand
TCGCTTTGTTTTGAATTCGTCGAACTCACGTTAATTAAAAACACGGATATCAAGCGTGAGAAAAAACGCGGAAAATATGCACTGGTCTTGAGCTTATTGTTTATCGTTTTTGACAACATGAATTTATTGTTGCGGCAATGCGAATTTATTATCACACAGTGAAATGCTCAATCATCACCTAACACATAATATTATCAACAAGTCTACCGACACACTATCGCATTTCATGAACAAAACCGATTCCGATTGATTTTCAACGCAATTCAAAAAATCCGTTTCAGTACTTCAAACAGACAATAAAAGAATACTCTGTTGCTATCAACGGTGCATTAAACCATTAATATCAACAGAGTAACTTCAACAAAGCGACCGACTATTCTGTTGCCTTATTCATCAATGTTTGATAGCCTCCATACGTTGTTGACCAGGCACCTTATCAGCGGCTTCCTATATAAAGGAATATCATTCCAAGCAATACAAAGAGCAGATCGACAACTTTTCCTTTAAGATTCTTTTCATGAAAGAACAGAGCGCCAAAGAAGAAGCTGACTATGACACTGCCCCTTCTTACCATGGAAACAATGGAAATCATAGCGTCCGGCAGACTGAGTGAATAAAAATAAATGAAATCAGCCGCACTTAGAAAAATGCTTATGAATATAATGCTCCAATGCCAACGGAACGGTGTGGTACGATGACGCAATGGCCACCAAATCAGAATAAGCATGCAGCCCATCATCACGCACTGATATATGTTATACCAACTCTGAACGAACATGCGTGGCAAGCCGACTCCACCATTATCGCGCGATGCCATGAGATACTTATCATAAAGGCCACTCACAGCTCCGAATAATGCCGCAAGTATGAGGAAGAAGATCCATTTATTATGACTGAAGTCAAGTCCTTCTTTCTTTCCACTTCTACTAAGCAAGAAAAACGAAACAACAGCGAGCAAGACGCCAATCCACTGATAAACATTAAGAGTCTCTCCGAACACCAGAATTGCTCCCAACAAAACCATTACCGGGCGTGTCGCATTGATCGGACCGACAATAGTGAGCGGCAGGTGTTTCATTGCAAAATACCCAAACAACCATGACAGCAACACGATGACACTTTTTAATACCACATATTTATGAAACTCCCAACCACAAACAGGGACATAAAAAGTGCTGTCATTGAACGCTGAGGATGTTGCCGATATGACTATAAACGGTAAAAACAAAAGAGAACATATCAGTGTGTTAAGAAACAACACAGGAAGAACGGCATTACCCGACAAAGCCTTTTTCTTAAACACATCATAAAAGCCCAGCAGCGCAGCCGATACAAACGCCATTAAAAGCCACATATATACAAATTTAAAAATATAAACATTGTCAATATTCTATATTTTCGAGAAACAGTGCATTGCCCGGCATACTCTCGCCAGCGGCAGAGCGGTTGTGTCCGGACACAATGGCATCAAACTCGGACAATGATATTCTGCCACGTCCGACATCAATTAAAGTGCCCACAACAGCTCTCACCATATTTCTCAGAAAACGGTTGGCAGTTATCCTGAAATGCCAACTATCTACCCCGTCACATATCCATTCAGCTTCATATACCTTACATAAGGTTGTCTTGACATCTGAATGACTCTTACAAAAAGAGCCAAAATCCTCAACGGTCAACAGATGGCTCGCCGCCTCGTTCATCCTATCGAAATCCAGTTCATAGTGCAACTCACAAGAATATTGTCTGTAAAAAGGATTCTTACAAGTATGGATATAATAATGGTATGTACGCGATCTGGCACTGAAACGTGCATGCATATCATTATCCACCTGTTCTATTTTGGAAACAGATATATCGGGTGGGAGTATGCGGTTCAGCTTGTATGAAAGATTCGTACAGTCAAAAGAAGCTTCGGTGTCGAAATGTGCCACCATCAATCGGGCATGCACTCCGGCATCTGTTCGTCCCGCTCCGACTATAGATATATTACTGCGCAGAATCAATGACAACGCACGTTGCAACACTTCCTGCACAGAACCTCCATTAGGTTGAATCTGCCATCCATGATACAACGTGCCGTCATACGACAAATAAACAAAGTATCTTTTTGTCATTTCTATTTGCCGCGCTTATTGAATGCTTTTCTGAAAATACGTTTATGGAATTTATCTTCAGAACGAATTATACGGAAAACCTTTGATGCCGGAAGTATCTTCATGAACTTTTCATGATATTCCCGCTGGCATCTTTTCATCTCTATATCATTAGCATCATTACGTCTGATTGCTTCTGCGCATGCCTTATCATCGTTGAAATCAAAATGACGCATGAACCTATTCTTATCAAGAATATTTCTTTGTTTCTTCCGCATCTCACGATACACCGGAAAGAAACGGGCTGACTCCTCTGGAGTAAGACACGCGTCGGTCGTGATAAATTGTTCCAATTCTGCCTCAAAGCGTTCAGGACTGAAATTTGGACGCTTCTGCGCATTTGAATAAGAACATACCAGACAAAAAAATGACAATATCAGTATGATTCTTGCTTTCACAATATTTTTGTTTTTAATTTTCTGATAGTAATGCATATATATCATCATTGTCCATCATACCATAATCAGTCACATAATCAACAACGTCATAATAAGAATCGTATGTAACCGAGGACTGAAGTTCCGGACTCACATCTTTTTGAGCTTTATCCAGATATATAAGTACACTGAACATGATTGCGCATAAACATGCAGCAACAGCAACATACCGATAAATCCGCCATACAGACGGTTTCTTCTGCTTCTGAGCAACTTTTACATCTCTCTCCGGAAATTTTTCCATTATTTGAGATGCGAGATTTTCAAAATACCCATCCGGTACTTTGAATGGTCTTTTATTACCAAACTGCTCCTTTAAAAATTTATCTTCAGTGCCCATAGATGTATCCTTTTGTAAATTTGACGTATATATATCCCGAAAGTTTAATCATGTGATTTAAAATATTCAGTTATTTTCTTTACTGCAATATGATAACTTGCCTTCAACGCTCCTTCAGTGGTGTTCAGCAACTTGCTCATTTCAGAATATTTCATCTCATCGTAATACCGCAGATTAAAAACAATCCTCTGCACCTCCGGCAATGTAGCAATGGCCTGTTGAAGTAAAGCTATCGTTCTGTCCCCGTCAAAATAATCATCTGCCATCAACTTGTTGGCAAGACCATCATCGACATCCGACTCGAGAACGGCAGAAGACTTTTGCTTCCTTATGAAATCAAGCGACTCGTTTATAGCAATGCGATAGAGCCATGTCGATATCTTTGATTTGTTCTGAAAATCATCCAGACTTTTCCAGGCTTTTATAAAAACACTCTGCAGAACATCGTTAGCATCCTCATGATTCAATACAATATGCCTTATCTTCCAATACAAAGATTCACTGTATTGTTTTACTATCTCTGAGAATTCTTGTTTCAACTCCTCCGATGTCCTGCACGATATGTTACTATTCTTTTGACTCATTTTACATGAAACGCTTCAAATGATCGTAAATCACCTGATCATATCCATACACATCGCCGTATTCTCTGATTTCATCATTTCCTACCGGATATAACGTATAGTATGTTATGAAAAGGGGAATAGTCGGATTCAATTTCAGACTGTGAATATATAATTTCTTATCTATCTCTTGTAGTTTATCTGCTTTTTCATTTTTTTCTGAATGTTTATCGTAATACTCTCCTGTACGTATAGGAGCTGTCATTGAATATTTTATTTTGTTTATCACATCATCATCCTCTTCTTGGAGCATGAAAACCGCAAGATCGAACGGTCGTTCCACACGGATGCATCCATGTGACGCCCTACGGTCTGATCTGGCAAATACTCCCGGATTGGATGTGTCATGTAGAAATACAGAAAAATTGTTGTTAAATCTGAAAATCACACGTCCCAAAGCATTACCAGGACCGCCTTCCTGTATCACCCGATAATCTTTTGATAAAAGCATATCCTTTGTCACTTCAGACAAATCAACATACTCCCCCGACTTTCTTTCAACTACATAATAATTATTCCTTATGAAATAGTCATCGTCATTTACATGACGCACTATATCCTTTCTGATTATACTTCTCGGAATAATCCACCGTGGATTGAAATCCAGTCTGCTTATTCTACTAAACAAAAGAGGTGTTTTCGTCGCAGCCTTTCCATAGACAATCTTCATCGACATTCTGTCATTCTCCGCCACAGCGTCAAGTGTTTGCGAAGGAATATTTATGATAACATACTTCTTGTGACGTTCCGGATAATCTTTCAATTGCCACCTGGAGCGTTCCATGTTACATAAATACTTTATCCTCATTGATTTATAACATTTATCAAGACGGGACAACAACATGTCATACATATAATTGTCCGGACGTGACTCAGAAAGAAATGTACCAACACTGTCATTCAGAACTTTTCTAAAAGCCTCGTTATAAAAGGCTTTTGTAGGATGACGCATCGGTATATCATAAAGATATTTGTACCTGACATTAACCGTATCAGAATCATCTACATCCAACGTGTTAAAAACATGCGTGGGATTAACAAAGCCAAAACGCTGACCTGTACAATATCTTATATACGCCTTTGTAAGATAATACTCCAAACGTACTATCACCGAATTTATATTATCAGAATCGTTGAAATCAAGAGTTCTCAGTGTCTGAACGTCTTTACGTATCTGTGAACAATAAAATTTCTCAGGATTGAATCCGATTGTTCCAACCGCGCTTATATATTTTAATAGTGTATCTGCTTTGGAACTTATACCGCTACGGGTAACCCATAAAAACCGCCCCGAGTTACTGTAATATTTTCTGACATACGAATCCAATTCGCTCCTGTCACGATCTGACGTTACCAGGCGACGCATGTCCTCTTCCAACGAAGCATCATCAATAGAATATTCATCCAAACCTACTTTTGAGAAATATTCTAATGACAAATTCGTACTATATTTTCGTTCATGACACGAAGATATAGAAAATATCAATAAAAACAACGATGCTATATATACTCCGAACCGCAAACTATTTACCTGATAGATATTTTACGCACTGTTTTCCCTACTTGCAGGATATAACATCCTTTAGGCAAATCCAAATCATACTGCTTGTCAGAACCATCAATCTTCATGGTCATAATACGTACACCTGCGACATTATATACAGAAAGGGTGCACCCATTTGCTCCCACTACACGGACGGTCGAACCTTTCACCGATATCGAAACCTCAGAGACAGCAGCTTCCATCGTTGCCATCTCTGCTTCCGCCTTTGCAGAAATAGGCGAACCAAAGATAAAAAGTGATACAAAAAGTATGCTGAGTATATATTTTGCCATATTATCAAGATTTATCAAACGCAAATATAATAAATTTCAAAATAATCCAAAAAGCAATTTACAAATGCCAATAGATTATTTATATTTATTTAACTAACTACAAGTTCAATAAAATGTATGCCGAGTTATGACCGTTGTTTATATGTCTTGTCCGAATATGTATGTTCTGTAATCACGACTTGGAGAGATAAGGAATTCACGACAAGACGTTTGAGACTTTAATATGGACCTGTATGATAACCCTGAATGAACTTTATAACAACTCCATGTGAGATCGTTGATCACGTAATATCTGTTGCAACAGTTGCTGATACAGATCAAATACAATAAAGAAAAAGAATGTCATGTATTCCATTTTTACTGCATCCGGAAGTATAATATACATTAATCTGTACTATAAATTCCGCTTTGGAAGGTTATAAAATATTCCATATCTACTCCATATATCTGTTATAATTATTAATACGGAATCCAATTTTATAACCAATTATAACGAAAAATTTTGTATATTACATTAATTTTCATATCTTTGCACATATTATGATATTTCGAGTATCATTGTCTTCATAAAATGTTGTTGACTGTGTAGAAACGAAGCTCGTAATAAATATACAATAAAGAAAAACACAATGAAATTACTTTTTAGAATATTATTCTTGTGCGTATCTGTCGCATGGAGCGGTGTTGCGTACTCTCAAGACGGCACGGTGTTCAGCCTTGTACGTGATGCCTTGGAGCTTAAAGACGGAGATGTAGTAGTGATTGCTGATCCAGAAGCAAAAGCAGCATTGGGTAAAAAAATGAATAGCGCACACGACGGGATATATTCAATAAACATCGCTGTCGATGGAGATGAGATTACCATAAATGATGACGTTCAGGTTTTTCAACTTGAAAGTTCGTCTTCTGAATGGCTTTTTTCCACAGGCACATCTTATCTTGGAAGTTCAAAAGAGAACGAATTATCATTTTATGATAATGTTGACGAATATAAAAAGGCAGAGATTATCATAGAAAATAACTTGGCAAACATATATTTTTCTAATGGTAAATACAGAATAGGATACAATTCCGGTAATAACATATTCAAATTATATACGGCAACCATCGGTAACGTTTCTTTATATAAGAAAAAACAAACCGTGTCTTCCACTTCCATCATTCTCGATGGCAACAGCCAGGATGCAGACAATAGCGATATAATAAAATCTTATCTCAATAAGACAGTTGACAAAGTGACACTTCAACGCAGTTTCGTCGGAGATGGTGGCTGGTACACTCTTTGTCTGCCTTTTGCTCTTACATCAGAAAACATAAAAGATCAATTCCAAGATGCAGACTTCCAGGAGTTCACCGGTATGACCCTGAATACAGACAACAGTTTCAGCCTTAATTTCAATAAGGTTACCGAAACAAAAGCCGGAGTTCCATATATGGTACGCCCAATTTATGATTCAAAAATAGAGAATCCTATATTTACGAATAAAACAATAGAAGTGGACCAACCTGCCACTGTGACTCACAGATGCGAAAATGCTACTTCATACGAATGCTCGTTCACCGGAATATTTAACCCAACGGATGTTCACGATCGCACAATCCGCTTCGTATCCGCAGACGGAGTCACTCTCAATATGGCCGCAACCAACGATAATTCAAAACTCAAAGGTTTCCGCGCCTACGTCAAACTACCATCAGAAAGCACCCCAGCCAAGATAAACTGCGTGGACACAACTAATGGCATCACAACTGCTGAGAGCGATGTACGAAACACAAAGCCCGGAGTATATGACTTATTCGGACGTTACATCGGACCTTCAGTGAAAGGACTTGGGCATGGCGTTTACATTGTAAAAGGTAGAAAAATCATAATAAAATAAATGTAATACAACAAAAAGATATATGAAAAAACAATATGTGGTTCCAACTCTCTGTGTGCTCCGCATCACGACACACCTGCTTAGTGGTTCCGGAAGTTCAGCCAACATGGAAGGTGGAGATAATATAAATATCGGCGATGGAGAGACATCTCCAGACGAAGGACGAGCAAAAGAAAACATTGAAGTGTGGAACAATTGGGGAGACTAACACACATATAAGTTAAGCACTTACACAAAAATTACACACGTAAAAGGAATAGCTTTTCTAATAAACGGCCTCAGAAATATATAATATTCCGTATATCTATATATCTGAGGCCGCATTATACCACTAAAATAACATAAGAGTTCAATGAATTCACATTAACTATACATCAATTATCAAGCCCTCGTCGCTCAAGACAGTATTAGGGAATATGTTTTTTGCCTCTTCCAACAGCCTGTTCTCATCCTCATAACGCGCACTATAATGTCCGAGCACAAGTTTTCCTACATTTGCATCAGATGCTACTTGGGCGGCCTGTGCCGCTGTACTATGAAAATACATCTTCGCCATATCCTCATCCTCTTTAGAGTATGTCGATTCATGATACAGAACACAGACATCTTTCAAACACTCATGCAGCATCGGCAGATACTTCGTATCACTACAATAAGCATAGCTGCGTGCCAGCTCTGAAGGCGTTGTCAAGCGAGTATAAGGTATGACATTTCCTTCTTCATCCACCCAGTCTACCCCATTCTTTATATTATTGAACTGCGATACCGGTACTTTATAGTAATCAGTCATATCACGCAAGATATGAGGCAATGTCTGTTTTTCACGAAATATGAAACCACAACACGGTACACGATGCGACAATGGAACAGTCTCCACCGTCAGGCTACGGTCTTCGTATATTATATTATTGGCATTGGTATCAACATCATGAAAAACAACTTCATACTCAAGGTCTTTGCAGAAAAAGTCAATCTGCATCTTCATTATATTGCTGAACCCAGCCGGGGCATATATATGAAGAGGTGCAGTACGGCCTAACATGCCAAAAGTGGATACCATACCAATCAGTCCAAAACAATGATCGCCATGGACATGTGATATAAACACTGCGCTTATTCTGGTGAATTTGATTTTTGAACGACGCAACTGTGTCTGCGTACCTTCTCCACAATCAATCAAGAAACACTTACCCCGTATTTCCACTATTTGTGAAGACGGATTATGCTTAAGCGTCGGCAAAGCACTTCCACACCCGAGAATATGAACTCTAAATGGCTCCATTTATTTATCAGAAAAGTTACTGTTGTCTTTTATATACAAATATGCCGTCTTTATTCTCAAGATACAAAGAATCGGCACCAAGAGAATTTATATCAAATGTATCCGTGTTGAGCAATAAGTGGCCATTGAAAATCTTCCACGATGTCCACGATTTTGTCTCTGCCTTCACATTCGATTTCACCGTTCCACCCTCCTCTATCTCGAAATTCTTATCAATGCTGACCCATTTTCCAAGCAATGTTGTGACGTTGATAACCTTTGTAGCTACTCTTTCACCATCCATCATGGTTCCAACTACTGCCATCCTGTCGCCGGCCATCAGTCCGCCCTGAACGTCGGACGGCATGTCATACCCGTCGAGAAGAGCAAACTCCAACGTATCGCCTACATCTGTTATAAGCTGCAGAGTGTGCATGGCTGTTCCCTCTCCACATACGCCATAAATGGTAGTATCAGGCTCAGCATCAGCTCTTTCTTCTGTATTCTGGACTAAATTCTGTGATTTCTTATCCATACATCCGACCATTATGCCGGACAGGAACAGTGCAATGATTATAAAGCCAGAGTATTTCATATAATTAAATAATGTTGTTCTATATTTACCCAAAATCTCATTAACATGTAATCACAACAAAGAAGGCGTTTCCGAATAAATGTTTATTCCTTTTCTAAAGCCTTAGCTTTGTTCCACAATTCATCCATCTCGCCAAGAGTCATATCCTTTATCGACTTACCTTCCAGGCGGCTCTGCTCTTCTATATAATTAAAACGATGGATAAACTTCTGGTTCGTGTATTCCAAAGCCGTATCCGGATTAAGTTTATAGAGTCTGCCTGCGTTGATTATACTGAAGATAAAATCGCCATACTCCCTCAAGCTGCGATCCTTATCCTCATTCTTCAGCTCAGCCTTCAGCTCTCCCAATTCCTCTTCAACCTTAGCCCACACGTCCTGCTTGTCTTCCCAATCGAAACCCACATTGCGTGCTTTCTCTTGTATGCGATAAGCCTTTATAAGAGAAGGAAGTGCATCCGGGACACCGGACAACACACGTTTATTACCATTCTTCTCCTTTAATTTTATCTGCTCCCAGTTTTCCACGACTTCTGCAGATGTTGTAACATGTTTCACGTCTGCATCATCCCCGTTTTCGCCATAAGGCAGAGGCTTTGGTTCCGGAGTTCCTACCTGTGACTTGTGATAGACATGTGGATGTCTGAAAATGAGCTTGTCAGTAAGCATATTGCACACATCAGCAATATCGAAACGTCCCTTTTCTGAGCCGATCTTCGCATAAAAACAAACATGTAACAACACATCTCCAAGCTCCTTACAGATGTTTGCATCATCATCTTTCAGCAAAGCGTCGCACAATTCATAAACTTCTTCTATTGTATTTGGACGCAGGCTTTCGTTTGTCTGCTTCCTGTCCCACGGACACTTTTCCCTAAGCGTATCCAACACGTCAAGAAAACGTCCGAAAGCCTGCAGTTTTTCTTCTTTTGAATGCATAAATATATTATTAGTTATGCAAATATACTACATTTCAATGTATTTTTACTAATTTTGCAACGTTTTTATGTAGAAAACCAAATAAAAAATATATGGAATTGGCAAGTAAATATGATCCACAATCAGTGGAATCAAAATGGTATCAATATTGGCTGGACAACAAGATGTTCAGCAGTAAGCCGGACGGGAGAGAACCATACACAGTGGTTATTCCCCCTCCAAACGTAACAGGTGTACTCCACATGGGCCACATGCTCAACAATACCATTCAGGACATACTTGTGCGCCGCGCAAGAATGGATGGAAAGAACGCATGCTGGGTACCTGGCACCGACCATGCATCTATTGCCACTGAAGCCAAGGTCGTAAACAAGCTTGCCCAGGAAGGCATAAGCAAGAAAGATATTACACGTGACGAATTTCTCAAGCATGCGTGGGACTGGACACACGAGCACGGAGGCATCATCCTGAAACAATTACGCAAGCTCGGTGCAAGCTGCGACTGGGACCGCACGGCATTCACAATGGATGAAACACGTTCGAGAGGTGTGATAAAGGTATTCTGCGACCTTTACAACAAGGGACTGATTTATCGCGGAGTACGCATGGTGAACTGGGATCCGAAGGCACAGACCGCACTTTCTGACGAAGAGGTCATATATAAGGAAGAACACTCAAAGCTCTACTATCTGCGCTATATGGTAGTGGAAGATCCTGGTAAATATGCCGTTGTTGCAACCACACGTCCTGAAACCATCATGGGCGATACGGCAATGTGTATAAATCCTAACGACCCGAAGAACCACTGGCTGCGCGGAAAACATGTCATTGTACCGCTCGTAGGACGTCAGATTCCTGTAATAGAAGACGACTATGTTGATATAGAATTCGGTACAGGATGTCTGAAAGTGACTCCTGCACACGACATAAACGACCATGCACTCGGACTGAAACACAATCTCGAGACCATCGATATCTTCAACGACAACGGTACAATAAGCGAGGCTGCAGGACTGTATGTCGGCATGGACAGAATGGATGTAAGAGTAAAGATTGAGCAGGATCTGAAAGACGCCGGTTTGATGGAGAAGGTGGAAGACTATACAAACAAGGTAGGATTCTCCGAGCGTACAAACGTACCAATCGAGCCGAAACTCTCCACCCAATGGTTCCTGAAGATGCAGCATTTTGCCGACATTGCACTGCCACCGGTAATGAATGATGAAATAAAGTTCTATCCGGCAAAATACAAAAATACATATCGCCACTGGCTCGAGAACATCAAAGACTGGTGTATCAGCCGTCAGCTGTGGTGGGGTCATCGTATACCGGCGTATTATTTCACGACTTCAGACGGCAAACGTGACTTTGTAGTAGCAGAAACCAAGGAAGAAGCACTTGAGAAAGCTAAAGCCAAAAACGCAGCACTCACGCTTGAATCGCTCGAACAGGACAGCGACTGCCTTGACACATGGTTCTCAAGCTGGCTGTGGCCAATATCTGTGTTTGACGGAATAGAACATCCCGACAACGAAGAAATAAACTATTATTATCCGACAAGCGACCTTGTAACAGGTCCGGATATCATTTTCTTCTGGGTTGCAAGAATGATTATGGCCGGTTATGAATATCGTAAGACAATGCCGTTCCGCAATGTTTACTTCACCGGTATTGTGCGCGACAAGCTGGGACGCAAGATGTCCAAGAGCTTAGGCAACTCACCCGACCCGTTGATGCTTATCGACAAATACGGCGCAGACGGAGTACGTATGGGTATGATGCTCTCCGCTCCGGCTGGCAACGACATCCTGTTTGATGAGAGTCTCTGCGAACAGGGCCGTAACTTCAACAATAAGATATGGAATGCGTTCCGTCTTGTCAAAGGATGGCAGACAACAGATGCCGAGCAACCGGAAATCAATGCGGCAGCTGTTGAGTGGTTCGATGCCAAGCTCAGACAGGCAAATGCCGAACTGAACGACCTGTTCCATAAATATCGCATATCAGAAGCGCTCATGGTTGTATACCGTCTATTCTGGGACGAATTCTCAAGCTGGTATCTCGAGATGGTGAAACCTGCCTACGGACAGCCTATAGACAACGCTACATATAAGGCAACTCTTAGATTCTTCGAGACTCTGCTCAAGATGCTCCACCCATTCATGCCATTCATTACTGAAGAGCTGTGGCAGCACATCTACGACAGAAAAGAGGGCGAGTCAATCATGCGTGACAGACTGGAGGTGGCTGAACCGACCGACAAGGACGCCACACTCTCTGCAGAGATGGAAAATGTAAGACAAATTGTCAGCAACATACGCACAGTGCGCAATCAGAAGAATATTCCTCTGAAAGACCAACTCGAATTGCACTGCATTGGTGCCAACAATTTCGAAAAGTACGCATGCGTAATCAGCAAGATGGCAAACCTCAAGGACATAAAGGTTGTAAGCGAAAAAGATGCGTCTGCAGCATCGTTCATGATCGGCACAGACGAGTTTGCAGTACCGCTTGGCGATATGATAGACGTAAAGGCTGAGATAGAAAGACTCGAAGCACAGCTCAAACATCTTGAAGGCTTCCTAAACGGTGTAAATAAGAAACTTGCAAACGAAAAGTTCGTAGCCAATGCTCCGGAAGCAGTTGTAGCAATGGAACGCAAGAAGAAAAAAGACAGCGAAGAGAAGATTGCTGCAATCAAGGAATCGCTGAAAGCTTTGAAATAATAATCCATTTATACATTAATAATAAAGTGCGCTCATGGTTCTCGTGAGCGCACTTTATTGTTTCATCATTATAACATACAAATCCGATCCATATATCCATAATTTTTTACAATAGGACATTTACCATCTTACACTTTGATTATAATAAATACTGATGCATAAATTTCATTACAATGGAGTTGATGCCTAACACGATTCAGGCATAAAAATGATAGAACGGCAATTCACCGTTAATCGTGACTTTTAATTCTGCATCGTATAAACCGTCACAACATAAACTAAGCATAAACAGGTTTCAATAAAAAACGGCAGTCTCAATACCGAACAAGCATTGCTTTCTTATTCTAAGATAAAACAATATTGGGCACTTTCTGATTATAAGCAAATTTTGATTTTACGGTCTGAGTTTCCGATTCTACCCCGAAAAATAAGCTCATATTTGCGGCCGCCCTCTTCTTTGTACGCAAATACGCAAATTATGAGAGAATCCCATAAAGCACTGAATAGCAACAACTTATGTTTGAGAATACATTTTTCACATTGCAATAAGCACCATTTCAGCATACGATATGGCCCATTTCAGGGGCCGAAAAGCACCATATCACGTCCTAATATGGACTTAATCGTACCGTGAAATAGGCAATATCAGAACATCAAATGAATTATTCAGGACTACGAAAATGGGTATATAAAGAGACTATTCAGCCTGAAAGAGCCTTTATTACACCGGATTCAACATTCCCACACATCTATTTCCAGATTTTATTTTGTCAAAATTGAGTCAAGAAAAACTGTAAGTCTTCACCCGAGTTTTCTTAAAAAACACAGACTTTAGACATAAGGAAAAACCCGGAAAGTATGTGTCCCTATTGCGATGATGATTTATCTGTTAAAGCAACGTATATTTATTATTATGCAATGATATGATGACACGGTTCATATCGCTCTGCGTCAAAATAAACACACCCTGCTATTATGGACGCATCATGACTCAAGCTCTTCTCCACTGATTTTCTGCCGGTAAAATGTTTCTTACCCTTTATAACTCCAAACAGGATGTAATACATAGATATCCTATCCATATCAGAAGGAATAAGTCAGACCAAACGTAAGATATTCTTTAAACTGCCAATAGCCATGATCCTCACTACGCCATGTACTATCATCAAAGCGGGGATATACCGTGAATCTGCCTGAAAGATATTTATTTACACTGAAGTTGAAATTATTTTCCAATTCCAAACGACAATGGTCATACGACGTATAAAAATATATGCGTCCCTGCCATACTATGCCGTTTACGATATTAAACGTATAATTGATGTTTATTTCAGAACCATAACTGATATTGAAATGCTTTCCCTCCTCAACGCCATAACGAGGCGAAAGATTCTTCCTATCACAATATTTCATTGTGCTTGCAAACGGGGCCAGGTGTACAGAACCGTTAAGTTTGTTCTTAATCCAATTGAAATTATAATCCATACCTATTGAAGGTGTGACGGTCAATGGAGAAAGGAAGTCTATATTAACAAAGTCAGAGTTGGCATCAAAGCCTCTAAACATCTGTGTCTCAGCAATAAGCTGGAACGTATAATACCATTTCTTGAACGCCTGCAAACCGATACTTCCTGTATATTTTATTCTGTCTTCACTCGTTTTAAATGTATGCACAGTATCTTCATCAACATGCCTCAGACTTAATTTCAGCTCCAAAGTATTGTTCCACTTAAATTTACTTTTGTTGTCATAGTTTGCCCGCAAAGTGACCGCTCCCCATATAGAAGAATAGCTTTTGTCACTACCGTTATACCAGTTTTCCGTGGTATGATTATATTCAAGATGCAACTCTGTACTTCCGGAGAAATTCCAAAAGTTAGGCCTTCTCACAATAATATCTACCGGCGCGACATCAGACTCAGAGACAGTCGGCGCAACTTTCTCAACAATATCAGCCTCAGGAGTAACAGCAGAACTGATTGGCGTACGTATGGTTCCCGCCTTATCGAGTTGCTTCTGAGACTCCAGAACAAGGTCCGGACGGCTCATATATACGGAAAGAAGAGTTCTGTCCGGCTCATCGAGAACAGTATCTGAACTTAAATCAAATTGTTTCTTTGCTATATTATAATAAAATGTAAGAGGTGCGAACAGACGATAATATCTGGCATCAAGCTCCTTTTCTGCTTTCAGCGAATCGTTCACCTGCTGCAACGAATCCAATCTGGATTTATATATCTTCAGCGAATCGGTGTAACTTCTCACGTATGCTGCCACTGTATCCCGCTGATGCAGCCTGAAGGCGGTCTTTCGTATTTGCGCACTCGAAGCAAATACTACCAGACAAAACAGCAATGACAGTATGTATCTTATATTCATATCCGAATTACGTTAACGGCACAAAGGTAAGAATAAATATTTAAAGTTGTTTGTCTAATTCGCTTTTTTGTGCTAACTTTGCACCTTGTATTACTTATGTGTTTTAACTAATTATATACTTTTTATCGTGGCTGAAACAAAATACATATTTGTCACAGGCGGCGTGGTTTCATCGCTTGGCAAAGGCATCATTTCGTCGTCAATAGGTAAACTCTTGCAGGCAAGAGGCTACAACATCACAATCCAGAAGTTTGATCCTTACATCAACATCGATCCGGGCACCCTCAATCCTTATGAGCACGGAGAATGCTATGTGACCGTTGACGGCACCGAGACCGACCTTGACCTCGGACATTACGAACGATTCACCGACATACAGACTACGAGAGCAAACTCGCTGACTACCGGAAGAATCTATAAAGCCGTGATAGACAAGGAACGCCGCGGCGACTTCCTTGGAAAAACAATTCAGGTGATACCACATATCACAGATGAGATAAAACGTAATGTAAAACAACTGGGCCGCAAACATGGTTACGATTTTGTAATTACAGAGATTGGTGGTACCGTCGGTGATATCGAGTCCACCCCATTCCTTGAAGCCATACGACAGCTGAAATGGGAGCTTGGCAATCGGGCTTTGTGTGTACACCTGACATACATTCCTTATCTGAAAGCAGCTCAGGAAATAAAAACAAAGCCCACACAACATTCCGTAAAGGAACTGCAAAGTATAGGAATACAGCCGGATATCCTCGTACTGCGTACAGAAAAACATCTTAGCGACAACATTCTGCACAAGGTATCCGCATTCTGCAACGTAGGACAGGACTGCGTCATACAGAGCGAAGACCAGCCTAGTATTTATGAAGTGCCGGTTGAGATGCAGAAACAAGGTCTTGACACTGCCATACTCCGCAAGATGGGAGAACCTATCGGTGAGACACCTACACTGGGACCGTGGCGTAAGTTCCTTGAAAGAAGGAAAAATGCGACAAGCGAAGTGAGAATCGGACTTGTCGGAAAATACGACCTCCAAGATGCTTATAAGAGTATCAGAGAGAGTCTTTCGCAGGCAGCTACATACAATGACCATAAGGTTGTGCTGACATTCATTAGTTCGGAGAAGATAACCGAAGAGAATGTAGCAGAGAAACTTGCCGGCCAGGACGGTATAATGATCTGCCCGGGATTCGGACAACGCGGTATAGAAGGCAAGATTACAGCATGCCACTACACACGTACGCATGACATTCCGACATTCGGAATATGCCTCGGTATGCAGATGATGGTAATCGAATTTGCACGCAACGTCCTTGGCTACAAGGATGCAAACAGCCGTGAGATGGACGAAATGACCGAGCATAACGTAATCGATATAATGGAGGAGCAGAAGAATATCACGAATATGGGTGGTACGATGCGACTCGGTGCATACGAATGTGTGCTCAAACAAGGTTCACGCGTGTTCGATATTTATAAGAAAGAACACATACAGGAGCGTCATCGTCATCGCTATGAATTCAACAATAAATATCTGAAGGAATACGAAAAAGCCGGTATGCAGTGCGTCGGACGCAATCCGGAAAGTGACCTTGTGGAGATTGTTGAGATTCCGGGACTGAAATGGTATATCGGAACACAATTCCATCCCGAATACCAGAGTACTGTGCTCAAACCGCATCCTCTGTTCCTGTCGTTCGTAAAAACTGCAATAGAGAATAAAGGCAAATAACAACAAATTCTGAATTTAAAACAAAATTTACAGAAAAGTGGATAAAAATACTATTATAGGCTTTGTCCTGATAGCAGCAGTACTGATAGGATACGGTGTGTGGTCTCAACCGTCGGCAGAGGAAAGAGCAGCCATGGCACGTCAGGATTCCATCAACAACGTTGTTAAAGAAAAGGCTGAACTTGCCAAGAAAAAGGCGGAGGAAAAGAAGATAGCCGAAGAAAATGCAATGGCTCAGGATACGACCGCACTTTTTTATTTTGCTCTGAGAGGAAAAGAACAGAAGATAAAACTCCAGAACAAAAGCATTGAGGTAACGTTAAACACTAAAGGTGGTACATTGGAGAAGGCTGTCGTGAAGAACTTCTCCGACTACAAGAACAACCCTAACGTTACTCTCTTCGACAAAAATGATCAGAATCTGGAATTCATTCTCCTGGCAAAGGAAATGAATATCAATACGTCCAACTTATACTTCACGCCGTCAAATGTCACAGACTCAACTGTTACAATGACCGCAGTAGCCGGAAACGGTAAGGACCTGACAATAAAATACACTCTCGGAAAAGACTATCTGCTCCATATGGAGCTTCTTGCCAATGGCATGGAAGGTATGTTCTCACCTAATTATAATATGATGGATGTGAACTGGAACGACAGATGCCGCCAACAGGAAAAAGGCTTTACATTTGAGAACCAGCACACAAGCTTGACCTATCACGATGTTGAAGGTGGAACGGATGCCTTGAGTAGCACTGGTGAGAATATTGATAAGACTATCGAAGAAAAGATTGACTGGGTCGCATTCAAAAACCAGTTCTTCTCAGCCGTGATGATAGCCAGAAACGATTTCTCCGAGAATTCAGTGATGACAAGTATTCCACAAGAGAAAGGTTCCGGATATCTTAAACAATATAATGCAAAGCTTAAGACATTCTTCGACCCAAGTGGCAAGAAAGCATCAGAGTTTGACTTCTACTTTGGTCCTAATGATTTCCGACTCCTTCAGCGCGTAGAGAAAGAGATTAGCTACGACAAGGATCTTGAACTCCAAAGACTTGTTTATCTGGGATGGCCTATCATACGAATCATCAACCGCTGGTTCACAATCTATGTATTCGACTTCCTCACCACCATGAACATCAACATGGGAATTGTTCTTATTCTCATAACACTGTTGCTTAAGGTAATAACCTACCCGCTGGTGAAAAAGAGCTACATGAGTTCTGCCAAGATGAGGGTGCTTAAACCAAAACTCGAAGAGGCAACCAAACAATTCAACAAGCCGGAAGACCAGATGCAGAAGCAACAGGCAATGATGGCTGAATATGCAAAATATGGCGTTAGTCCATTATCCGGATGTCTGCCAATGCTCATACAGCTTCCTATCTGGATTGCAATGTTCAACTTCGTGCCGAACGCAATACAGCTTCGTGGTGAAAGTTTCCTTTGGATAAAGGATTTGTCAACATACGATCCGATTATCGAGTGGAACACCAACATATGGATGATAGGTGATCATTTGTCACTGACATGTATCCTGTTCTGTGTATCCAACGTGCTTTACTCAATAATGACAATGCGCCAGCAAAGGGATCAGATGGTAGGACAGCAGGCTGAACAGATGAAGATGATGCAATGGATGACATATCTCATGCCGGTGATATTCTTCTTTATGTTCAATGACTACTCGGCAGGTCTTAACTTCTATTACTTCACCAGCTTGTTCTGCAGCGCATTGATAATGTGGACACTACGCAAAACGACCAATGAAGAAAAGCTGCTTGCTATACTTGAAGCCCGCTATAAGGAAAATAAAGATAATCCGAAAAAACTCAGCGGACTGGCAGCACGCCTTCAGGCTATGCAGGAACAACAAATGGAATTGCAACGTAAGCGTGAGGAATTAGAACGCAGACGAAACAGACAATAAACATAGAAAAAAAATATTCAGGCAGATTATGTAAAGAGGATTCATGGTCCTGGTTTAACATAATCTGCTTTTATTAAATACAATCAATATGAATGGATTTTCAACAATAGCCCTTGCGGCATTAATGACATGCGGCGGAATACAAGCGCAAACAATGATTGATAAAAGTAACATAAAACTTGAGAGCGATCTGATGACCCCGGAAGCACTTTGGGCAATGGGAAGAATAGGTGGTGCAGAAGCCTCACCCGACGGAAAGACAATTGTATATCAGGTCGGCTATTACAGTGTTAAGGAGAACAAGAGCCGCCAAGTGATTTACACAATAAGCAGAGACGGTAAGACACAACAGAAACTTACTCCTGCCGGAAAAAGTCAGAGTGACGCCACATGGATTGCAAATGGCAAACGGATAGCATTTCTTCAGGACGGTCAGATATGGTCAATGGCAGCCGATGGTAGCGACTGCAAGCAACTCACGAATTCTTCTTCTGAAATAGAAGGATTCAAATTCTCACCCGACGAAAAGAGCGTTATACTCATAAAGTCAATTACTTACAATGGAAGTATAAAGAAAAATCCGGACGATCTGCCGTTGGCAACAGGAAGACTCGTCACCGATTTGAACTATCGTCATTGGGATCACTATGTTGAATCAATTCCACATCCTTTTCTTGCAAAAGTGACAGGAAACGGAATTGACGAAGGTACAGACATAATGAAAGGTGAGCCATACGAATGTCCTATGGCACCATTTGGAGGCATAGAACAGCTCAACTGGAGTCCCGATTCAAAGACAATAGCATATACGTGTCGTAAAAAAGAAGGTGTGGAATATGCCACATCAACTGACTCAGACATATATCTATATGATGTAAACACTGGGAAAACAACAAACATATGTAAGCCAGCCGATTATCGTCCGATGGCCTATGATCCGACAAAGTCGATGAAAAATCAGGCGATAAACAAACAAAATGGAGACTATAATTTAGGTTATGACGTAAATCCGACATTCTCTCCTGACGGCAAATACATAGCATGGCAGAGTATGGCACGCGACGGTTATGAGAGCGATCGCAACCGTTTGTGCATTTACAACATAGCAGACAAGACGAAGAAATACGTTACCGAATCGTTCGATTCAAATGTCGACAGCTATTGCTGGACCGCTGATTCCAAGAAACTTTATTTCACAGGATGCTGGCACGCATGCATAAATCTGTATCAGACAGACCTTAGTGGAAAAGTAGTACAGCTCACCGACGACATTGCTGATTTCGGTTCTATTTCTCTTGCCAACAATGGAAACACTCTTCTTGCCTCACGTCACAGCATGTCACAGGCTGATGAGCTGTACATTGTCAACCCAGGAAAAAACATAAAGAAGACAAATGTTACGCAGCTGACCTACGAAAACAAACACATATACGATCAACTGCAAATGGGCGAAGTGAGAAAACAGTGGATAAAGACCACCGACGGCAAGGATATGCTGTGCTGGATCATCCTGCCACCTCATTTTGACGAGACAAAGAAATATCCTACCCTACTCTATTGTGAAGGCGGACCGCAAAGTCCGGTAAGCCAATTCTGGAGCTACAGATGGAACTTCCAGATAATGGCTGCACACGGATATGTAATCGTTGCCCCTAACCGTCGCGGATTGCCAGGATTCGGTTCTGAATGGAATGAAGAGGTAAGCGGCGATTGGACAGGCCAATGCATGAAGGATTATCTCAGTGCCATAGACTATGCAACAGCCAATCTGCCGTATGTCGATAAAGACCGTCTCGGTGCAGTAGGTGCCAGCTTCGGTGGATTCAGCGTTTATTATCTCGCCGGTCACCACAACAAACGTTTCAAGTGTTTCATCGCACATGACGGAGCATTCAACCTCGAATCAATGTACACAGATACTGAAGAGGCATGGTTCTCAAACTGGGAATACGACGATGCATACTGGAACAAAGACCTCAGCGAGAACGCAAAGCGTACATACGAAAACAGTCCACACCGCTTCGTTGACAAATGGGATACTCCAATACTGTGCATACATGGCGAGAAAGACTACCGAATCAATGCCAACCAAGGATTCGGAGCATTCAATGCGGCACGCATGAAAGGCATCCCAGCCGAACTGCTTATCTTCCCGGACGAGAATCACTGGGTACTCAAGCCACAGAACGGAATACTGTGGCAGCGCACTTTCTTCAACTGGTTAGACCGCTGGCTGAAAAAATAAAAGCATACACAGAACAAACGAATTCAATAAAACAAAATAAAAAGAAATGACAGAAACGATTAAAAAAACTCTGAGAGATTCGGCAGCTGCCAGGTGGACAGTATTGCTGTTCCTAGCTTTTGCCATGTTCTGTTCATACATTTTCATGGACATTCTCTCACCTATCAAGGACCTGATGCAGGCTACACGCGGTTGGGACTCCACCGCATTCGGTACGATGCAAGGTTCTGAGACATTCCTCAACGTGTTTGTATTCTTCCTCATCTTCGCAGGAATCATTCTTGACAAGATGGGAGTACGCTTCACAGCAGTGCTTTCGGGATTTGTAATGCTCGTTGGTGCGACCATCAACTGGTATGCTGTAACCGAACAGTTCATGGGCAGCAGCCTTGAGACATGGTTCAACAACAACCTTAACTACATTCCCGGATTCGACGAGCTTGGCATTTCTCCGTTCTATGAAGGCATGCCGGCATCAGCCAAATTTGCCGCTATCGGATTCATGATCTTCGGTTGTGGCGTTGAAATGGCAGGCATAACCGTATCACGCGGTATTGTGAAATGGTTCAAAGGTCGTGAGATGGCCTTGGCCATGGGCTCGGAAATGGCACTTGCACGTCTTGGCGTGGCAACATGTATGATATTCTCTCCGGTATTTGCAAAGCTCGGAGGCGACATTGATGTATCACGTTCCGTGGCATTCGGTGTCATCCTTCTGCTCATTGCCTTGATAATGTTCATCGTATATTTCTTCATGGACAAGAAACTCGACGCACAGACCGGTGAGGCAGAAGAGAAAGACGATCCATTCAAGATAAGCGACCTTGGAAAGATTTTGTCAAGCAGCGGTTTCTGGCTTGTAGCATTGCTGTGCGTATTATACTATTCAGCCATATTCCCATTCCAGAAATATGCCGTAAACATGTTGCAGTGCAACCTCACTTTCACGAAACTGTCACCTGACTCGTTCTGGGCCAACAACACAGTCACAGTGATACAATACTGCATCATGCTTGTTGTCGCAGCAGCTGCATTTGCAAGCAACTTCGCAAAGAACAAATCGCTCAGAGCCCTCTATCTCATAATAGCAGTAGTCGCACTCGTTGTATTCTGCTATATGGGTTATATGCGTCAGAGTGCAGAAACAGTATTTGCCGTATTCCCATTGCTCGCTGTAGGTATCACACCAATACTTGGCAACTATGTTGACCACAAGGGTAAGGCCGCAAGCATGCTCGTCATCGGCTCTGTATTGCTCATCATATGCCACCTCACATTCGCTTTCGTATTGCCTGCATTCAAGGGTAACACATCCGGTGGTATCATAATAGCATATCTCACCATACTTGTTCTCGGCGCAAGCTTCTCACTCGTTCCGGCATCCCTTTGGCCGAGTGTTCCAAAACTGGTGGATGCGAAAATCATCGGTAGTGCATACGCCCTGATATTCTGGATACAAAATATCGGTCTGTGGCTGTTCCCGCTTCTTATCGGAAAAGTGCTCGATAAGACCAACCCGCAGCTGGTTGAGGATCTCAAGAACGGCGTGATAACACCAGAGCAGGCCGCTGTGTCTTATGATTATACAGCACCGCTTGTCATGCTTGCATGTCTTGGAGTCGCAGCACTCATCCTCGGATTCGTACTCAAGGCTGTTGACAAGAAGAAAGGTCTTGGACTTGAGGAGCCGAACATAAAAGACTAAAACCTGTTTGAAACACAGATAGATAAATAACAGAAAAAATACTTATAAATTATAGGATGCGCCGCAGATGATAATAAAAGTTCCGCGGCGCATCTTTTTTACTTCATAAAACGGCAACGGCAAGTAAGACATAATCCCAAAATAAGTATTGGATTCTTCTTCTGATATAATGACAATACAGGGCACTTACAGATTATAAGCATATTTTTATTTTTAGGTCCGAGTTTCCCGTTCTACCCCGAAAAATAAGCGTGTATTTACGATCAGGCTCTCCATCTGACGCAAATTTATGAATTATGATGGGATGACACAAGATATTGTATGACAATAACATACATTTAAAGGGTATTTTCACATCCTGCAATAAGCACAATTTCAGCATGCGAAAAAGCCCATTTCACAGGCTGAAATGCACCACATCACTTCCTGATATGGGCTTAACCGGACTGCGAAATGGGCAATATCAGAAAGCAAAACGAATAGTTCCGGGCTATGATATGGAGTAAATGAAAAGGTCATACAGGCCGAGATTGTCTCTGAAGTATCTAATTTAACATTTCCTTACTCCTATTTTCCAAATTTATTTTGTCAAGATAAAATCAAGAAAATCTGTAAGTTCATACCGAAAGTTTTCATTAAAAAAAGATATCAGACGTAAGCAAAAACAGGATAAGAATGCATTCTACCCATATGGATAATTAAAGTCATTAAGCCAATGTGATTTTTATTATCACAAAAGCACGCGTGTTGTCATTACTCATGCCACCACGCGCACTATCAATAAATGTATGACATTCTACGGTAATGCTTCCTTATGTGTTGATAGCATTAACCGGTTTATTTATTAAATAACCAGCAAGCACTGCGTCACACGGCAAGACTTGTATTAAGAAGATTCTCATTCGTACTGAAAATACGCAGCCTATACTTACCACTATAGAATATACGCATAAGTTTCTGCGCCTCATATTCGTCTGGAGACACGCAAAGTGCGACATGCCCCATGGTACGCCTCAGATTCAACTCAACGCACGGATGCACCTTGAACCCTTTACCGCTATCATCGGCAACAACCATCATATCCACGCCAAAAGGTCCCTTGTAGCGTCCGCCCGACACACTGTCCATCCGCTCCGACACCAAGACCGCGAGCCTGTCCATCGTTTCAACACTCACATAACGCCCTATCATCTTACGTTTTTCCTTCTCCGTTGCAAGTATGTTGCCTGCATACGCCCCGTTAACCGTACGGAACAGCGACAATCCACAATACTCCGAATGTCCGCTGTCGTCAATACAGAATTCCATGCCGAAGTCTATTACTTTATTATAATACGGCTCGACCATAATGCCGCCCTGACGTGAAATGACATTGCGACACCATCCAGAAACAGGGCTTTCAGCAATTCCGTCAACATATTTCACACCACGTCCGCTACTACTCCACGGTGACTTGAGCACACTACGGCCATTACGCATCAGCTCGTCATTCATTTCCTCCATCGATGTGACATACCGACTTCTACCAACAAAAATATCATCTGCATCGCGTAGCCAAGGCAGCATATTCTCGGCAGCAAACCTGCGGTTACTCATAATGCGTGTACATTCAATCGTTGCATCATCCGGAAGATATTTTTGCAGAGCAGGAGCTGCATGCGTCAACTGTCTTTTGAGAACGTCGTCCCACCCCCACGGTTCTATCGAGAAATCGGATATGTCTTCAAGATTCAAATTCTTGAGGTCCGCATATGTAATAAACACTACGTCAGCCGCGTATTTTTTGACGTGTCTCACGGACTCCAAGGCTGCTTCAATATCATCAACGAGCACGAAATCACCGTCCTCAGCCCAAAGCGACGCGATAAAGCCAAGGTCACGACGAAGCTCACGTGCAGCATGCGGAGACGTGAACATACCTTTACCGTAAGCCATCACCGTATCGTGTTCCGGATTGAAAATATGTAGTTTCATAGACAAATATAATGCTTATAATCATGAAAACACTCTGTCAAAAACGTGCAACAAGCCGTTATCTGCTACAAAGTTAATGGAATTTTTTGTTGCATGGAAATATCACATCGATAATTCATAACATCTGAGATAATTTACATGAACGACACAAGAAGCAAAAATAATGAAAAAGCTATCAGTCTGATTCATCCCAATATATATCTGTATGGTTACAAATACACACTGAGATAAAAATACATGATTATCGTAAAAATCATCTCATTATGATACCGTGAAAAGACAAAATACAAATTCCGTAATACAACAGAGCCGCACCTTGAACATTGCGCAAATATTTCAATATGTGCAACTTACATATACGCACAAACAATCATTAAAAAACAGAAATGACAAATAATGAATATTAAGTAAAAATTGATATAATTTGTAACATTGAGTTTGCAAATTATAGAAATAAATATTACCTTTGCAAAGATAATGCGGACGATGCAACGGATGTCTATGTGATGGACAAAAAGCCGTATTTCACGTACCGGTTAACGTGACATATACGGTCATCCATATAAAAGACAGACTTCGTCTGACTATATGAAAGAACAATAAAACTGCTAAATGGAAGCATTCTTTAAAACACATGCATATCTCATAGAGCATACAAACGCTCCGGTGCGACGTTCTCTTATGGACGAGATCGACTGGAACGACCGTATGATTGGCATTAAGGGAACGCGTGGCGTCGGAAAGACTACATTCCTACTGCAGTATGCAAAAGAAAACTTTGACACGAAAGACCGTCAGTGCCTTTACGTGAACATGAACAACTTCTACTTCCAAAGCCGTGGAATATCAGACTTCGCCGGCGATTTCTATCGTGGGGGAGGAAAAGTGCTGTTGATAGATCAGGTATTCAAGCAACCGGACTGGAGCCGTGAACTGCGAAAATGCTACGACAACTATCCCGGACTGAAGATTGTATTTACCGGTTCAAGTGTCATGAGATTGAAAGAAGAGAATCCTGAACTGAATGGCATCGTAAAGAGTTATAATCTGCGCGGCTTCTCTTTTAGAGAGTTCATAAATCTTATGACCAGTCTTAATCTGCCGACATATAGTCTGGAAGACATTATAAACAACCACGAACAGATAGGGAAATCAATACTGTCGCAGGTAAGTCCGATGAAATTCTTTCCGGACTATATACACCACGGTTTCTATCCTTTCTTTCTCGAGCACCGCAACTATTCTGAAAATCTGCTCAAGACAATGAACATGATGACAGAAGTTGACATTTTGCTTATTAAACAGATAGAACTAAAATATCTTACAAAAATAAAGAAGTTATTCTATCTACTTGCCATGGAAGGCCCCAAATCGCCGAATATAAGCAACTTGGCAAACGAGATAGAGACGAGTCGTGCAACAGTGATGAACTACATCAAATATCTTGCAGACGCACGACTCATAAATATCATATATCCTCCGGGAGGCATGTTTCCACAAAAGCCGGCAAAGGTTATGATATACAACACGAACCTTATGCATGCCATTTATCCCATAAAAATAGAAATGCAGGATCTGATGGAGACATTCTTTGTAAACTCACTTTGGAAAAGCCATAAGGTAAACCAGAGCAGCAAGGAACAAGTCTATCACATAGACGACAATCTGAAATTCAGAGTCTGCGACGCATTAAACGACAACAGAATGCGTTATAAATCGAACATAATCTACGCAAGATACAACACAGAAATAGGAAAAGAAAACCAGATACCGTTATGGCTGTTTGGTTTCCTGTACTAATTAAATATACATTAACATTTTATCTATAAAACAAAATGGCTAAAGAGAAAAAGTTTATCACATGTGATGGTAACGAAGCTGCCGCTTACGTGAGCTATATGTTCAGCGAAGTAGCTGCCATCTACCCCATCACTCCGTCGTCACCAATGGCAGAACATGTTGACGAATGGGCTGCTAGAGGCCGTAAGAACCTCTGGGGACAAACAGTCAGCGTACAGGAAATGCAGTCTGAAGGTGGTGCCGCAGGTGCCGTGCACGGATCTTTGCAGGCCGGAGCACTCACAACCACATTCACTGCTTCGCAGGGATTGCTTCTCATGATTCCTAACATGTACAAGATTGCAGGTGAGATGCTGCCGTGCGTATTCAACGTTTCAGCACGTACATTGGCATCACACTCATTGTGCATCTTCGGTGATCATCAGGATGTAATGGCTTGCCGTCAGACCGGATTTGCCATGTTCTGCTCAGGTTCTGTACAGGAAGTTATGGATCTGTCTGCTGTTCCTCATCTGGCAACACTTAAGACAGACATTCCTTTCATCAACTTCTTCGACGGATTCCGTACATCACACGAATATCACAAGATTGAAGCAATCGATCAGGATGAGATTGCAAAACTTGTTGATCCGGCAGACATCAAACGTTTCCGTGACCGCGCACTCTCTCCGGAACGCCCTGTTACACGTGGTACCGCCGAGAATCCGGAGACATTCTTCACACATCGTGAGGCATGCAACAAGGCTTATGAGAGTGTTCCGGAAGTAGTAGAGCACTATCTCGATGAAATAAGCAAGATTACAGGACGTGAATATCACCTGTTCTCATATTATGGCGACAAAGAAGCCGACCGCGTAATCATTCTCATGGGCTCTGCAACAGAGGCAGCACGCGAGGCAATAGACTATCTGAACAAGAATGGCGAGAAAGTAGGTATGGTAAGTGTTCATCTCTATCGTCCATTCAGCGTTAAGCACCTGCTTGCAGCTGTACCTAAGACTGCAAAGAAGATTGCCGTACTCGACCGCACAAAAGAGCCGGGAGCAGAAGGCGAGCCGCTTTACCTCGATGTCAAGAGCGCATTCTACGATGTTGAGGATCGTCCGGTTATCGTTGGTGGACGCTACGGACTTGGTTCAAGCGACACAACACCGGCTAAGATCATAGCTGTATTCAATAACCTGAAACTTGATACTCCGAAGAACCACTTCACTGTAGGTATTGTAGATGATGTTACATTTACATCTCTGCCTGAAGTAGAAGAGATTCCTATGGGTGGCAACGGTATGTTCGAGGCTAAGTTCTATGGTCTTGGAGCAGACGGTACTGTAGGTGCAAACAAGAACTCTGTAAAGATTATTGGTGACAATACAGACAAGCATTGCCAGGCTTACTTCTCTTACGACTCTAAGAAATCTGGAGGTTTCACATGTTCTCACCTGCGTTTCGGTGACACACCTATACATTCTACATATTTGGTAAATACACCTAATTTCGTAGCTTGCCACGTTCAGGCATACCTCCATATGTATGATGTTACACGCGGACTCCGTAAGAACGGCACATTCCTGCTGAATACAATATTCGACGGAGATGAACTCGTAAACTTCATTCCAAACAAAGTAAAGAGATATTTCGCTCAAAACAATATCACTGTTTACTACATCAATGCAACAAAGATTGCTCAGGAAATAGGACTTGGCAACAGAACAAATACCATTCTTCAGAGCGCATTCTTCCGCATTACAGAAGTTATTCCTATCGATCTTGCCGTTGAACAGATGAAGAAGTTCATCGTTAAATCATACGGAAAGAAGGGACAGGATATAGTTGACAAGAACTATGCAGCCGTTGACCGCGGTAATGAGTACAAACAACTTACAGTTGATCCTGCATGGGCAAACCTCGCTGACGATGATGTAAAAGAAGAGAAAAATGTTCCTGCATTCATCAAAGAATTGGTACAGCCTATCAACGCACAGGCAGGTGACCTTCTTAAGGTTTCTGACTTCGTTAAGCACAACACCATTGACGGTACATGGGCAACAGGTACGGCCGCATATGAGAAGCGTGGTGTTGAAGCCTTCGTTCCGGCATGGAATCCTGATAACTGTATCCAGTGTAACAAGTGTTCATTCGCTTGTCCACACGCAGCAATACGTCCGTTCGTACTCACTGACGAGGAACTGAAAGGCATCGATATTCCTTCTATCACAATGAAAGCACCAAAGGCTATGGCCGGTATGCATTTCGTTATCGAGCCTTCTGTACTTGACTGTCTTGGATGCGGCAACTGTGCTGATGTTTGTCCTGGAAATCCAAAACTCGGAAAGGCACTTACAATGGTTCCGTTCAATCCGGACGCAGAGGATATGAAGAAAGCCGCTGCAGATTGGGACTATCTCGTTAAGAATGTTACTTCAAAACAGGATCTGGTTGACATCAAATCAAATGTCAAGAACTCTCAGTTTGCACAGCCATTGTTCGAGTTCTCTGGTGCTTGCTCTGGATGTGGTGAGACTCCTTACGTTAAACTCGTTTCTCAGCTCTTCGGTGACCGCGAAATGATTGCCAATGCAACAGGATGTTCTTCAATCTACTCTGCATCTATTCCTTCTACACCTTATTGTACAAATGCAAAAGGTCAGGGACCTGCATTCGACAACTCTCTGTTCGAGGACTTCTGCGAGTTCGGAATGGGTATGGTACTCGGAAACAAGAAGATGAAAGAGCGTGTAGCAATGCTGTTCAAGGAAGTTATCGCACAGGAAAATGCACCTGCTGAATTCAAAGCTCTTGCAGAGGAATGGATTGAAAAGAAAGAGAATGCAGACGAGACAAAACGTCTTGCTGAGCTTATCAAACCATACATCGCACAAGGAGTTGAGGCTGGTTGCCCTGTTTGCAAAGAACTGAAGACCCTTGAGCACTATCTTGTAAAACGCAGCCAGTGGATCATTGGTGGTGACGGTGCTTCTTATGATATAGGTTACGGTGGACTCGATCACGTAATTGCAAGCGGTGAGGATGTAAATCTGCTAGTACTTGATACTGAGGTTTACTCAAACACTGGTGGCCAGTCATCAAAAGCAACTCCTCTTGGAGCTATTGCACAGTTCGCAGCAAGAGGAAAACGTATACGTAAAAAAGACCTTGGTATGATTGCCACATCTTATGGTTACGTATATGTAGCACAGGTTGCAATGGGCGCAGACAACGCACAGTGTCTCAAAGCAATACGTGAGGCAGAGGCTTATCCAGGTCCGTCACTTGTAATTGCATATGCTCCATGTATAAACCACGGACTCAAGATAAAAGGTGGAATGGGTCGTTCACAGGCAGAGGAAGGCCGTGCAGTTGAGTGCGGTTACTGGCACCTCTGGCGTTACAACCCACTGCTTGCTGAAGAAGGTAAGAATCCGTTCACACTTGATTCTAAAGAACCGGATTGGAGCAAGTTCCGCGACTTCCTCCTTGGCGAGGTACGTTATCTGTCAGTACAGAAAGCTTATCCTGATGAGGCAGACAAACTCTTCAGTGAAGCTGAGCGTATGGCAAAACTGCGTTACCAGAGCTATGTTCGCAAGACAAAGGAAGACTGGTCTGAAAAGATCTAATAGTCATAACCAAATAAAGATAAACGTCCGGCATAAATGTCGGGCGTTTATTTTTTTACAATATATAATGCTGAAGGGGAAACTTCGTTTAATATCATAAAAAATCAATGATAGATTTACAGAATGACCTGTATTACACTTCGAAACAGTCCATATTAAGCCATAAATAAGCTCAATTTGAAGTCTCAACAAGCAGATACCGGAACTTTAAAAAGGTTGTATAAAACTCCAAACAAGGCATATCATACAAGATGAATACATTTCATTGACATAAATTGTTATAGATAACGGTTTGTTTATCATTTTCCAAATTAGAATAATATCACCGTTATCCCTAATGTTCTCACGCTCAATTTACACAAACATACCGATATCCTAATAACTCATAAAATAAAAAACAACTGACTTTATTTTGTATTATTTACAACTTGCACTAACTTTGCAGTATGATTTACCCTAAGACATTTGAAAGCAAAATAGGATTTGACGAGATACGAACACTCCTGCGTGAGCATTGTCTGAGCAATCTCGGAAAAGAGATGATTGATGCCTTGAGTGTATCTACAAATGCAACAACGATAAACGAATGGCTACAACAAGTTAAGGAATTCAGACGTCTTCAAGAAGAAGCAGATGATTTCCCGATGCAATATTTCTTTGATGTAAGAGAGTCCGTCGCACGTTTACGACTTGAAGGAACGCGTCTCAACGAAGATGAATTATTTGACCTCAGACGATCGTTAGAAACAATATGCAACATTGTGAACTACCTTAATCGCACCGATGATGACAGTGACGATGAAGAAAAGACATATCCTTACCCTGCACTACACAGGCTTACAACCGATGTAATAACATTCCCACAACTTATAAAACGTATAGATAATATACTTGACAAATTCGGAAAGATAAAAGACAATGCCTCAACAGAACTGCAGAATATACGACGAGAGCTTGCACGCACGGAAGGAGGCATATCAAAAACACTTAACAGCATACTACATTCTGCACAGAATGACGGACTGGTTGATAAGGATGTAACACCAACATTGCGCGACGGAAGACTTGTCATCCCCATAACACAAGGATTGAAACGCAAGATAAAAGGTATCATCCATGACGAATCGGCATCCGGAAAGACCGTATTCATTGAACCTGCTGAGGTGGTTGAGGCAAATAACAGAATCAGAGAATTAGAAGCAGACGAACGTCGCGAGATAATACGCATACTGACTGAATTTGCAAAAGAAGTACGTCCACATGTTAAACCGATTCTCAACTCGTACAAGTTTCTTGCCACAATAGATATGATACGGGCAAAAGCAGAATTTGCACGCAAGATAAAAGGATCCGAACCTGTCGTAAAGTCTGATCCACAAATAGATTGGATTCAAGCCGTACATCCTTTATTACAAATGTCTCTTGAGAAACAAAACAAGAAAGTTGTTCCTCTTGACATAACAATAACAAATGACAAACGCATACTTATAATCTCCGGTCCGAATGCAGGAGGCAAATCGGTATGTCTGAAAACAGCCGGTCTGCTGCAATATATGCTGCAATGCGGACTTTCGGTCCCAATAGGAGAACGGTCGCATACAGGAATATTCAAAAATATTCTTATAGATATCGGTGACGAACAAAGCATAGAAGACGATCTGAGCACATACTCCAGTCATCTCACGAACATGAAATACATGATGAAATATGCTGATGACAAAAGTCTGATTCTGATAGATGAGTTTGGCACCGGAACAGAACCGCAGATCGGTGGAGCCATTGCTGAGGCTGTACTGAAACAATTTTGCAATAAAAAAGCATACGGCATAATAACAACTCACTACCAGAATCTGAAGCATTTCGCAAAAGAACATGAAGGTGTTGTGAATGGTGCTATGCTTTATGACAGACAACAGATGAAAGCCCTTTTCCAATTGTCAATCGGAAATCCGGGCAGTTCGTTTGCAATAGAGATAGCAAGAAAAATCGGTCTCCCCGAAGAAGTAATACACGATGCAAGCGAAATCGTTGGAAGCGACTACATACAAAGCGATAAATATTTACAAGACATCGTACGCGACAAACGCTATTGGGAGAATAAACGCCAGGCAATACACCAGCGTGAAAAGGAACTGGAAAAACTTGCTGAGCGGTATGCCACTGACATAACTGAAATAGAAAAGAGTCGTAAACAGATATTAAAGAAAGCCAAGGATGAGGCAGAAGAACTGCTTAGACAAAGTAATAAGAACATAGAAAACACCATACGTGAAATCAAGGAATGTCAAGCAGAAAAGGAAGAAACACGTCGTATAAGAGAAGAGCTGAACTCCTTTAAAGAAGAAATAAGTTCTATCGACATCCAAAAGAACGACGAACTGATTGCCAAAAAGATAAAGCAGATACAAGGGAGAAGGGAACGACACAATAAACACAAACAGGAAAAAAGCGACAAAGAATCACAGGCTGCAAAGAAACTGCGTGAAGCGATAAAACGCAAACAAACCGACGAGGAAGAAAACAAGACATTCAAAGACGGTGATACGGTAAGGATAAAAGGCCTCACCTCAGTTGGGACAATAGAGTCAACAGATAACAAGACTGCCACAATCATATTTGGTGACATGCGCACAAAGATGTCTATTGACCGCCTGGAGCACGCGACTAAACCTGAAACAAAAGACAGTAAACCGACACTCAGCATAAGTAGGGAAACAAGAGATGCGATTGACAACCGTAAACTTAACTTCCATCAAGACCTCGATGTCAGAGGCATGCGTGGTGACGAAGCGTTAAATGCCGTTACATATTTCATTGATGACGCCATACTTGTAGGCATGCCGCGTGTAAGAATATTGCATGGTAAAGGCAATGGAATATTAAGACAACTGATACGCCAATATCTTGCAACCGTGCCGAACGTATCAGATTTCCACGACGAGCACGTTCAATTCGGAGGCGCCGGCATAACAGTCGTAGATATCAGATAATCCGTACATATTATACTACTCCATTACGAAGACCGGTGATGCCGGTGTGCTTTCCTGCGGCATATAACGGAATCCTTCATACGTGAATCCGCATAGAGCATCGGCATCATTTATCCGGTTCTTAATAACAAAACCCGTCATCTCTCCACGACACATTTTCGAATATACAACAACCGTTTTCTGCTTTCCACCCTTACTGACAAAGAACTCCGGCCTGATAACCGTAAGCTCACGCTTCACTTTCCGCCAATCGAAAAGTTTGTGCATCTCACTACTTGCGAGGTCAAGTAACACGCCGTCATCACCCTTAACCGCCTCTATAAATACATCCGTCAACCTCGTTTTCCAATAATCGAACATCGAACATCCGTTATCCGGCAGAGTAATATCACCTTCCAAGCGATAGCATTTTATCATGTCAAGAGGTCTGAGAAGACCATAAAGAAACGATGTTATCCATAAATGTTTGCCGGAATATGCGAAATCGTCTGCCGTAAAATCAACTATTCCAATATGCTTATAGACTACTCCATTATATGCTAATATAGCTTGCAAAGCATTTCCCGATTCCGTAAACCGGATATAACGAAGTCTGTTTTCAGCCGCTATGGCTGCATTACATTTCAACATAGACTTTAATTCGCTTTCTCCATAGGCTGTCATCTGCATCGCATTTGCCAATGCCTCCCTACTGAAAAGCGGCAATGTCTTTTCATCAGGCGCATAACTACATTCTGATCTCATTTCTTTTGCCGAACCTATCATTATCTGCATACCAGTCAAAATTAAATTGCGTTAATACTGTCGGTATTCTGTTTATGTGTATCTCCTGCAAGTTTGTGTCTCCGCACCGCAGTCGTATCCTTTACATGATGCCTGTATTCTTTTCTCTGTCTGACGGTATCAGTCCTTGTACTGTCTGCCGCAGCCCTGAAAATACTATGATCGCTTTGTTCCAGAAACCTGAGGTAAGAACGATAAATACTGCTTGAATAAGCCTTGAATATGTTATTGGCAAACAGGATATCTGTTATTTTGTTTTCTGCCACATACTTCTTCATATTCTTCGTGAAATATCTTGAGTCTATGACATGTATCTCTTCAAACGAGAAAAACAGGAATCCTGGCAAAGCATTACCGAAACTATCCTTCAGTATAATGAGTCTGCGACCATTATGAACAGATGTCCTTACTACTGTTATCTTGGTGTCACCACCCATAAAAGTACAATATGCGCCACCATTCCCATCACGATAACGGAAAAAGAATCTGCTCTTGAAAGGTTTCCCCTCTCCTACCACACGGTAATTCTTATCAATCGTATAATTTATATACGTCGTAGTGTATTTAACGCCTCGCGGTTCATAATACACAAAGTCCTCCGGAGCATTCTTTATTGATATATCCTTAGAATATCCGTACATACTCCCCACATATCCGTGTACAACCTTACGGTCATAGTTAGACAAATCCTTGAATGGGACTCCTGCAATCTGTGCAAAGCGTCCGGCTGCATAATAAGCTCCTAATGGAGCCCAATGATGGTCAGTACGAAGGAATATATCTTCAGAAGCATGTTTTCCTAAAACATTATATATATCAACCGGTTTCACCCCATCTGACAGGTGTGCGAAGATATTATTTATCACCGGTCGCTGAGCCGTGGTCACCTTTCTCGCTCTCGGAGGACAATAATACTCCACAGCCGTAGGTATCACCATGCAATAAACATTCACCTTATCACCGAATACCTCTTTATATTTGTTGGCGGCATTAGCATAGCCTGTACCACCCTTTGCCGTTCCTCCAAAAGCCATCAATGCCCTGGTCTTGTCACCAGTACCGACAATTATTATTCCTGCATTGGCAATTTTAGCATTCTCATTGTCTGTCGTACCGTTTACAAACTCTTCTTCATCAAATGCAGGAGCCATGTCAGATCCTATGACATTCTGTCCGGAACCTGCTCCCGACTCACTCGCATGAAACTTTATATTGTCTTCAGACATGACAAGTGCCTGAGCATCCTTCACCTGCATACTTGCCATCATAAACACGTCTCTGAAAGGTTCACTGTCACTGAACCATGATGACACCGCTTTAGTATAAGCACCGCTTTTCAGTTTTTCTAAGGAAAATTCCGGAAAGACAGCAAGTTCGCGCTTTTCCAACTCCGAATATCTGCTTCGCGGAAATATGGCGAAAACAATTGTAAACGAAGCAAACACCAATGCGATGACAAATATATAAATCTTCGAAAATTTCATACACCTATATTAATATATAACATCTGGATTTCAAATCCTTAATACCGTACGGCATACATAACAACATTCTGTATATAGACGATACCGAACATACCACATCACATGATTCTCAGATAAGCATTACACGTTGCATCAAGACTCGCATGGAAGATATTGTTGGCAAACAGCAGGTCGCTTATGTTGTTTCTGCGTATATAATCCACCACACTCTTCGTGAAGTAACGGAAATCTATGATATGTATCTCCTCAAACGAATAGAACAGATAGCCAGGCAAGGCGTTGCCGTAGCTGTCTTTCATTATCAGCAATCTGCGGCCGTTCTTTGTAGAAGTAGTGACTTTCACCGTACGCGTATCTCCTCCCATAAAGGTGCAATAAGCACCCGCGCTCCCATCCTTGTAATGTATGAAAAACGCATCATTGACAGGCTGGCTTTCGCCTATCACACGATGATTCCGTCCAAGCCTATACTTTATATATGTAGCCTTGTAATCCACACCGCGCGGAACATAGTAGATGAAATCCTCAGGCGCATTCTTCACAGCCATATCCTTTGAAAACGTGTACATTGTTCCGACGTAGTTTCTCACCGCGACACTGTCATACGAAGACAGGTCGCGAAACGGCAGTCCTGCTTTACCGGCGAAGCATCCGGCAGCATAATATGCACCGAGCGGTGCCCAATGATGATCAGTACGCGAATATATGTCCTCCGCCTTATGTGCATCCAGCACATCATAAATGTCCACCTTTATAACCGAATCGGACAAATGTGAGAATATTCCGTCCATAGCCTGCTTCTCATCATGAGTCCAACTGCGTATGCTATCCGGGCAATAATACTCCACAGCAGTAGGAATAATCATACAATATACATTCACACCGTTGCCAAGAACCTGTTTATATTTATTGACCGCATTGGCATACTTCTCTCCATTGTCGCGTCTTCCGCCATACGGCTCGAAGGCTCTGACATTCTTTCCACTGCCAAGCACTATAATGCCCGAGCGCGTCCTGCGCGCCGACGAAGACGAGGAGGTAACCGTTTTCTCGGCCGGAGAGCCGTCATTGGCACCCTGTCTGCAAACCGGATGTCCTTCTGCGAACGACGGCATGGCGACCGCCAGCATCATTATGTATAAGTTTGTAAATATATGTCTCATATTTTATATAGTCTTTATCGGTCGTATCAGAACCGCGTGTAAATGAATGCATTATTGGTTGCTCCGACCAAAAGAGCGACACTCAACACAAGCATTATCAATGAAATACACACACGAACACAGAGCTGAGCACTGCTATACAGCGCCGGACTACGTCCAATCAGACGTTCCAACAACGTCGAGCCGACACTACGCAAGGGCATGCAGAATATAATTGCCACCACCCACAGCCAGAAATTGTCTGTGATCGCTGTCTGAGAAACAAAATCGGTCAATGCGGAAGAATTGCCTGTGAATGCTTTGAAAAACACAATCATGGAATCAAAGCTGTCAAAATAGAATATACCCCAGCCGGTCACCACAAGCAACAGACTGTAAACATGCAATAGAACACGCGGTATCCTGTTCTGAACGCGCAACAATGTGTATTTTTCTAACATAACTATCACACCGAAATAAAGACCCCATATTATGAAATTCCAACTCGCACCATGCCACATACCGGTGAGAAACCACACCACCAAGATATTGAAAGCCTGATGACTACGGTTGCCTCCCATCGGGATATATACATAATCGCGGAAAAAACTTCCAAGCGATATGTGCCAACGACGCCAGAAGTCGGTGATGGAAGTACAGCAATACGGATGACGGAAGTTTTCGTTAAAATGGAATCCGAGACAGCGGCCCATTCCGATAGCCATATCAGAATATCCGGAGAAATCAAAATAAATCTGCAGTGTAAATGCTATTATTCCAATCCATGCGCCGGCAGTTGAAAGCGAACCCAGGCCGTCAACAAGAAACTGTCCGGAGATCTCGGACAGCTGATTCGCTATGAGCACTTTCTTACCGAGTCCTATCAGAAAGCGATATGCACCGTCAGCAAAGTCGCGTGACGTGACATGACGGTCGTGAATTTCCTCGGCAACAGTCTGGTAGCGTACAATAGGTCCGGCAATGAGCTGCGGAAACATCGATATATACAGCAAAAGATCAGAGAACCGGCGTTGCGCAGGCGACACACCACGATAGACATCCATGAGGTAGGAAATGGACTGGAACGTATAGAAACTGATGCCGATAGGCAACGCGATGTGCGGCACCGGCACAGTAAAGCCACATTCGTTAAGCGTCTGTGCAAAAAATCCGAGATATTTGAACACACATATCACCAATATATTGAATACCAGACCGCCGACAAGTGCCATACGTCTGTGGCGTCGGCTTCTGCCGATAACCAGGCCGAAACGGAAATTGAAGAACACGCTGACAAGCATGAGAAACACATATACCGGTTCGCCCCAGGCATAAAATATCAACGAAAAACATACAAGAACAAAATTCTTGAATTTATTATGTCCCCTTCTCTGTACTCCGCCTGATTTGCGGTCGGCTATCGCAGCCGCCATATACAGCAGCATGAAAACAGGAATAAAGACAAAAAGAAAAAACAGATCTGAAAAAACCATTCCTCTTAATTTCCGATAAATTCCTAAACTTTAAACTTAAAAACAATATCATTCATAAAATGAAGCTACAAAGTTACACGAATATTATGAAATAAGTTCACGATAAAGGAAAAATAAATCGTATGATGATATATAATTTTTTGTACAAACATTAAAGTCAGGAATAAATAATGAATGATACTTATTGTAAAACAGTATAAGTATATTTTTTATTTGCCCGAATATTGCATCCGACATAAAAACAGCAGTATCACCAACCCAATATAACACATTGATTATACGCAGCTTAACACGATACGATTATCACATGCCTTTTAAGTCCTCACAACATAGTCAATTCCTTACTTCGACAAAGCCCGCTTCACGACTTTGTAAAATTCAGCGTGGCTTTATTTTATTTGTGAAACAACACAGGAATGTCCGAATACTTTCTGTCTATGCAGAGTGATAGGAACCGTGACAGGGCTTTTGTTTATGTAATAAAAATCTGTGCTGCCACAACCAGTAAATCATCATAGCAAGAAGAATACGCATATTACATAACATTACTCACGCCTGATACCTACGTTTTTAACGAAAACTCAGGATACAAAATTACGATTTTTCTTGACAATATTTTGACAAAATATTTCCGCAAAAGAGTTACTAATGGATATTAATTCATATATAATAAATGGCATTTCGGACAATACCGTCTTTTGATATACCCCATAACATAGTCTGAAAATATCCATCCTGCTTTCTGATATTGCCTGTTTCAGCATGCGATTAAGCCCATATCAGAACGTGATATGGTGCTTTTCAGCCCCAGAAATGGGCCATTTCACATGACGAAATAGTGCTTTTCGCAATGCGGGAAAATGTTCTTTAAATTTAAGTTGCTGATATTCAATGCCTTATGTAAGCCTCTCATAATTCAAATATTTGCACCCGAAGAATAGTCTGTCCATAAATATGAGCTTATTTTTCGGGGTAGAACTGGAAACTCAGATCGAAAATTCAAAATCTGCTTATAATCTGAAAGTGTCTTATATTGTTTTCATTCCGGTAGAATTAAACAATGTTTATCCGTGATTAAAACTGCAATCTTCTATCAAAACCCATCTGCACAGGATTTATATTAAGCAGGTTTTATTTTCCCGAAATTCATCGGGGTCTCTATAAATATTCCACCCTGCTGCCTAAAACCAATATTAGTCACAAACAAAAAAGATGGAAACCGCTGAAATACGATATCCATCTTTTCTTGAGCCTCTTGTCGGATTCGAACCAACGACCCCGAGATTACAAATCACGTGCTCTGGCCAACTGAGCTAAAGAGGCGGGTGGGCAAGCTACTTGCATCGCGCCGCTACAACCAACTACCTTTGCTACGTTCCCGTCCTGGAGGATTCGAAGGGAGCTGGCCGTGCAAGACTTACCCGTATTGCGGGTGCAAAGGTAACAATAAAGTTTAAAAAACGAAGCATCCACAGGCTGTATGCTGAAAATTTAACTTATTTTTTGATATTTACGGCTATTCCTATGACTTTTCGTATTCCACATGGCACATAACGCCTGATGTCATCACTCATTTACAACTCCAGTGTCTCCTGTTACATTAAGAAACATCATGACTGAGACATAGACATGTCGCATTATTAGCACACACAGAATTTAAAGAAAGTGAATTTATATATGGCACACATGTTTAATCCGAAAATTTTATGTAAGTTTGCACATGTTTTATAAAACTGTTTATTCGTTTAATGATTAAATTAGAGAATTTCATTCAATTAAAAGCGTTCGCACGTCAGGATGGTGCGTTATTATCCTTACTGTGGATTGTAAGTTTTGCAGCCACAATATATGCGCCACAGACTCCTATAGGCAATATACTTGCACTGGCGACTCCGTTCTTCATAGGATGGAGATTGATAAAATTCCGCAACTACGCACTTGACGGAATAATCTCTTTCAGACGCGGATTCGCCTACTCTATCTATACAGTATTCTACGCATCGGTTATTTTCGCCATAATACAATATCTGTATTTCAGATTTCTCGACAACAACATGTTCATGACAATGATTACTGAGACAATGAAAAACATAATGCCTGTATATGCGGAAAATGGCCTTCCGGTAGATGAGATAAACAAAGAGCTGAGCATGATGGCCGAACTGACTCCTATACAGTGGGCATTCATGTTCATGATACAGAATATCTTCATTGGCTTCATAATCAGCATACCGATAGCAGCTGTCTGCATGCGGAACGCTGCAAGAAAAATAAAGATAAACAACTGAAAAATCAACGACATAAAAATAAATATGGATATATCCGTAATAATTCCCTTATACAACGAAGAAGAGTCGTTACCGGAGCTTTACAGCTGGATAGCACGTGTTATGAAAGCTAACGGCTATAGCTACGAAGTGATTTTCGTCAACGATGGCTCGACCGACAATTCATGGAAAGTAATAGAAGATCTCAGCAAAAAAGCTGAGGAAGTGAAAGGTATAAAGTTCCGCAGAAACTACGGTAAGAGCCCGGCTCTGTATTGCGGATTCAAAGAAGCTAAAGGCGATGTGGTAATAACGATGGACGCCGACCTTCAAGACTCTCCTGACGAGATACCCGGACTGTACAAAATGATAACCGAAGACGGTTATGATCTTGTGTCCGGATATAAACAGAAGCGTTACGACCCTCTGTCAAAGACAATACCTACAAAGCTTTTCAATGCCACGGCAAGAAAGATAAGTGGCATCCACAATCTTCACGATTTCAATTGCGGACTGAAAGCATACCGTAAAGAGGTTGTGAAGAACATAGAGGTTTACGGTGAGATGCACCGCTACATACCGTACATTGCCAAGAATGCCGGATTCAACAAGATTGGTGAGAAGGTCGTACACCATCAGGCACGTAAATACGGTAAGTCAAAGTTCGGCCTCAACAGATTCTTCAACGGCTATCTCGACCTCATAACTCTATGGTTTCTCAACAATTTCGGAAAGAAACCTATGCACGTATTCGGATTCCTGGGTACTATAGTATTCCTCATCGGTCTTATTTCCGCAATGATAATAGGAGCCGAAAAATTGTGGTGTCTGTCTAACGGTGTGCCTCAACGACTGGTAACAGAGTCGCCTTATTTCTACATCGCACTCACAATGATGATGATTGGAACACAGCTGTTCCTTGCCGGATTCATAGGCGATCTTGTAAGCCGTACATCGCAGACACGCAATGACTATCAAATAGAAAAGATGATAAAATGCGGAAACTGATAATATTCCTCACGGTTATATCGGCTTTGGCTGCATGCTCTTCGATTGATTGCCCGCTCAACAATAAAGTGTATGCCAAATACAAGCTTGTAGGTGGTTCGGATTCTGACGGCACAATGCTCACGGTCACGACACCATTATCACAAGCTGAAAATGACGACTCTGTTCTGATAAACAGGATGGAATATCCAGACAGCATATCACTGCCGATGAGCTATTCGCACGCAGAAGATACATTCTTTTTCTGTTTTGAAAACAACAACGGCATTACCACAACAGACACAATAAAGGTTTCAAAGGTCGATACGCCTCATTTTGAATCAGTTGACTGCAATCCGACGTTCTTCCATACCATTACAGGTGTGACATATACACAATATGCTATCGACTCAATCAAAATAAATAAAAACACTGTAACATACAATGCGGCAGAAGCACATTTCATCATATATCTTAAAGGTGACAATAATTCTGAGCCTTCTGATGGTCAATAACATACAAGCTTCGGCTCAACAAAAAAGCAAACAGACTGCAGAGGCATCGTCAGATACCATACCGTTATTCCGCGGCGTTGCCGTCTCTGCCGACTTGGCTGGAATAGCCCAAATAGCATTCAGCGATTACGGACAATATGAGGCTGCATTACGCATAAATCTCAAAGACAAATACTTTCCAATCATCGAGCTTGGATACGGCCAGGCAAATTCTGAAAATATCATATCAAAACTGTCATACAAGACGAAAGCTCCATACGGAAGAATCGGCATGGACTTCAATCTGATGAAGAACAAACATGATATCTACAGAATATACGGTGGTTTCAGATATGCATACACGTCTTTCAAATTTGATGTTGAGGGCAACGGAATAACCGATCCGGTATGGGGCGATCAAGTTGAATATTCAGCGAAAGGAATAAAAGCAAGTTATCACTGGCTGGAAGCCGTATTTGGGCTTGATGCTAAAATATGGGGACCGATAAGACTCGGATGGAGTTTCAGATATAAACGCCGGCTCATTCACAACGATGGCAGCATAGGAAGCACATGGTATGTTCCTGGTTATGGTAAACAAGGAGGAACAAGACTGGGCGGAACATTTAATATATCGATTGAATTATAAATATGGAAAATAGAAAATACAACAGAAAAAACATAGGTCAACTGTTGTTCCTGATATTTCTCATAGTGGGAACCGTACTGATTATCATGAAGCAACGAAACACCCCATATCAACATAACAGTGGGATGATATTCGGCACTGTATATAACGTGACATACCAATGTAACAGAGATCTTGGTGACGGCATAATGGCCACAATGAAAGAAGTGGATGCCTCACTTTCGATGTTTAACCAGAACTCCACCATATCAAAAGTGAACCGCAACGAACAAATAGAACCGGACAGGATGTTTGTGGATGTATTTGAACTTGCTCAGAACATTTCAAAACAAACAAACGGTGCGTTCGACATAACCGTGGCTCCACTTGTAAACGCATGGGGATTCGGATTCAAGAAAGGACAAATGCCTTCACAACAACAGATTGACAGCCTTCTTACCATAACAGGATATCAGAAAGTAAGATACACGGAAACCAACGGTAAAGGCGCAATCATAAAGAGCGATCCGAGAATAATGCTGGATTGCAGCGCCATTGCAAAAGGCTATGGTTCTGATGCCGTGGCACGCTATCTGGAATCTCAGGGCGTGGAGAATTACATGGTGGAAATCGGCGGAGAAGTCGTTACACGAGGAATCAACAGTCAGCAACAGCCATGGAGAATAGGAATAAGTAAACCGGTAGATGATACATTGAATGTTAATAGTGACATTCAAACAGTGATCAACGTAAAGGATATGGCTATGGCTACAAGCGGAAACTACAGGAACTTTTATTATAAGAATGGTAAAAAATATGCCCATACCATTGATCCAAAGACCGGACGACCTGTACAGCACAGCTTATTATCGGCAACAGTACTGGCAAAGAACTGCGCCACAGCAGATGCCTACGCCACAGCATTCATGGTGATGGGCATAGACAAAGCTAAACAGATATTGGATAATAATCGGGAAATAATGGCTTATTTCATATTCTCTGACGATAAAGGTAACACAAAAGTGTGGTGCTCTGATGCTATAAAAAATAAATTGACAAACTAAACACATGTCATGGTGAACGAACTTGATATGCACACGAGACTGCTGAGACAGCCCTTGTTTCAAGGTATGAGCAAGACTGATATTGATGTTATCATTGCCCATACCAAGTTCGGATTTCACAAATATACAAACGGAAACACAATAGCAGAAGAAGGCAGTGTTTGCAACAAACTGATATTTCTGACAAACGGCAAAATCATTGCCACAAGATACTCTGATGATCACGGATATGCTTTCTCCGAAGTAATAACAGCACCATACATATTGCAACCGGAACACATATTCGGACTTTACCAACGCTATACTTATACATTTACAGCCTCTGGGACGTGTAACATAATGACTCTCGACAAGACAGAGATACTAAAACTGTCCGATGAATTCATTATATTCAGACTGAATCTGCTTAACATAATAACGACTCAGACACAAAAAACCACACATAAGTGGTGGCTTGCAAAACCGACAGACCTTAGAAAACGTCTTATACGTTTTTTTGAATTCCATTGTATGAAACCTGCTGGAACAAAAACAGTACACATAAAAATGGATCGTCTTGCTGAAGAATTGAATGAGAACAGGCTTAACATTTCACGTGAACTTAATAAAATGCAAGACGAAGGACTTCTGCAACTCAAACGAGCAATCATACACATCCCCTCATTGGAAAGATTGATAATGTGATCATTATATATATGTGTAATATAAGTTAAAATTGATTTTCCACAAAAACTTATATGATATTTTTACTATTTTTGCACTATATATATTAACATTGTTGTATCATCAAAATACAATAAAAGAATACAAATCAGTATGTGTGAGAATAAAATAGAGAAAAGCAATCATAAGAATCCTTTCTTTGAAAAATATAATACTCCGCATGAGACGGTTCCATTTAATCTTATAGAGATTTCTGATTATGAAGAAGCTTTTATGGAAGGCATTAGGAGGGATAACGAAGAAATTGAAAAGATTATAAACGATAAATCAGAACCGACCTTCGAAAATACTATAATACGAACTGATGATGAGAAAGGTGAACACTATTATGATTTATTAAATCGTGTATCAAATGTTTTCTCATGCATGCTCAGCGCCGAGACCAACGATGAGCTTGATGCTCTGGCGCAGAAAATGAGTCCGATACTGACAAAACATGCTAATGACGTAAAACTAAATAAAAAACTTTTCGAACGCATAAAATATGTTTATGAGCATCACCGTGAACTCACACCTGAAGAACAGATGCTCTTAGACAATTGCTATGACGGTTTTGCATGTAGCGGAGCTTTGCTTGACGAGAATGGTAAAGAACAACTCAGGAAACTTACAGAAGAAGCAAGCATGCTGTCTTTACAATTCTCACAAAATCTATTGAAAGAGAACAAAGCATTCACACTTAACATAATTGACGAAAAACAACTTGACGGACTACCGGAGACAGCAAGAAATGCAGCTGCCCAAACTGCCAAGGAACAAGGCAAGCAAGGATGGGTGTTTACGCTTGACGCTCCAAGTTATTCTCCATTCATGACATACTCTACCCAAAGAGAATTGAGAAAAAAAATGTACATGGAAAAGAATACACTTGGAATACATAAAAACAGCGAAAATAACCTTGAAATATGCAAGCGCCTTATAAATCTTAGGCGTGAAATTGCTCAGCTACTTGGATACAAGACTTTTGCTGATTACATAATGAGGCATCGTATGGCAGAAAAGACTGACAATGTCTATAAACTGCTTGACGACCTTATAGATGCGTATAAACCCGCGGCTTTAAAAGAAGTGAACGAAATAAATACGCTGGCAAAGAGAACTGAAGGTAATGATTTCAAAATGGAGCCTTGGGATTTCAGCTTCTATTCCCATAAGCTACAGATGGAAAAATACAATCTGGACTCGGAAATGCTGCGTCCATATTTTGAATTATCCAAAGTTATAAAGGGAGTATTCGGACTGGCGACGCGCCTATATGGCATTACGTTCAAAGAAAATAAAAATATTCCTGTATATCACGATGATGTGAAAGCATACGAGGTTTTCGATAAGGACAATTCATATCTGGCTGTACTTTACGCAGACTTTTTCCCAAGAAAAGGAAAACAAGGTGGTGCGTGGATGACAGAATTCCAAGGACAGTGGATTGATAAACATGGTGTGAACGTAAGACCACATGTGAGCCTGGTTATGAATTTCACAAAACCGACAGAAGAAAAACCGGCACTGCTTACCTTAGGCGAAGTGGAAACATTTCTTCATGAATTCGGTCATGCTCTACACGGAATGTTTGCGAACACCAGATTTGAAAGTCTTAGCGGGACAAACGTATGGTGGGATTTTGTTGAATTACCCTCACAGTTTATGGAAAACTTTGCGGTTGAAAAAGAATTCTTACGCACATTTGCCTTCCATTATAAAACTGGAGAACCTATTCCGGATGAACTGATTGAAAGAATACACAAGAGTCGTAATTTCCTTGCAGCATACGGATGTCTGAGACAAGTAAGCTTCGGATTATTGGATATGGCCTACTATACTCAGAAGGATTCTTTCGACGAAGACATCATACAATTTGAAAAGAAAGCCTGGGAAAAAGCTATAATATCAGAACAACTACCCAACACATGTATGACGACACAGTTCTCACATATAATGTCTGGAGGATATGCGGCTGGATATTACAGCTACAAATGGGCGGAAGTACTTGACGCTGATGCATTCAGCGTGTTCAAGAAAAATGGTATATTCGATAAAGACACAGCACAAAGATTCAGGGATTGCATTCTTTCCAAAGGAGGAACAGAGCATCCAATGACTCTTTATAAAAGATTTAGAGGCCAGGAACCCACAATAGACGCATTATTAAAACGCAATGGTATCGAAAGACAACAAACAAAGGAATCTTGACATGCGATATCTGCGCATGGCAAGAATATGGGCAGAAAACAGTTACTGTCAAAGACGAAAGGTCGGAGCACTCGTCGTAAAAAACAAAATGATAATCAGCGACGGATATAATGGAACACCCAGTGGCTTCGAAAACCAGTGTGAAGACGAAAACAATGTAACGAAATCATATGTATTGCATGCTGAGGCAAACGCCATAACAAAACTGGCAAGAAGCAACAATAACAGTGAAAATGCAACATTGTACGTTACTGCTTCACCTTGTATAGAATGCTCAAAATTAATAATCCAAGCAGGAATAAAAAGAGTCGTGTATGGTGAGAAATATCGACTAGAAGATGGTATCAATCTCTTAAAGAAAGCAGGCATTGAAGTGATTTATCTAAATACAGATGAAAATGAACATGAATAAATCAAATCGCTTTATACCGCTTATGATGGCCTTGTGCGTCGTAATCGGAATCGTCATAGGTACATTCTATGCAAATCATTTTTCAGGTAACCGCCTGAATATAATAAACTCGGGAAGCAACAGACTTACAAATCTGTTACATATTATCGATGACAAATACGTTGACAAGGTAAATCTTGATTCCCTAGCTGAAGCAGCAATACCTAAGATTCTTGCAGAACTGGACCCGCACTCTGTATATATAAGCGCAAAAGATGTACAGGCAGCGAACGATGATCTGAAAGGATCATTCTCCGGTGTCGGAATTGAATTCACAATACGTGAGGACACCATACGTGTACAGAATGTAATAAGCAACGGTCCGGCAGAAAGAGCCGGTATAATCGCCGGTGACAAAATTGTGAGCGTAGACGGGAAACCGTTTGTCGGAAAGATAGTCACCAACCAAGAAGCGCAATACAGACTGAAGGGTCCGAAGGGAACAAAAGTAAAAATAGGTGTCATTAGATATAAGCAGAAAAAAGTGAAATACTTTACTGTTACTCGTGGTGAGATTCCTCAGAAGAGTATCAGTGCAACATATATGCTTGACGATAAAACAGGATACATAAGAATCAAAAACTTCGGCGAGACCACCTATCCTGAATTACTTATTGCATTGGCACAGTTATCTCAAAGCGGATTCCAGAGCCTTGTCATTGATTTAAGAGATAATACCGGAGGTTATATGAATCCGGCAGTGCAAATGGCAAACGAGTTCCTGCCTAAGAACAAACTCATAGTTTATACTCAGGGACGGAAATCTCCAAGACAAGAATACAGATCAGACGGACGAGGTAACTATCAGAATCTGCCTCTCGTTGTATTGATAAACGAAGGCTCCGCGTCTGCCTCAGAAATTTTTGCCGGTGCGATGCAGGACAATGACCGTGCAACAATCATCGGACGCCGTTCTTTCGGAAAGGGTTTAGTACAATTACCGATGGAATTTCCTGACGGCAGTATGATACGACTGACAGTAGCAAGATATTACACACCTTCAGGACGTTGCATCCAAAAGCCATATACAGCCGGTGACGACAAGAACTACGAACAAGACATTATTGCCCGCTATCAGCATGGAGAGTTCTTCTCAAGAGACAGCATCAAACATACAGGGCCAGCCTATTACACAAGTTTAGGACGTGTTGTATATGGTGGCGGAGGCATAACACCTGATATATTCATTGCCGAAGACACGCTTGGAGTAACCTCTTATTATAAAGAAGCGAGCATAAGCGGACTTATTCTGCAATTCGCATTTACATATACCGATAATAACAGACAGAAACTGAATAACTATAAAGATATGTCTTCATTGTCTGACTATCTCATAAAACAGAATACCGTAGAAAAGTTTGCGGCTTACGCCGATAAACATGGTTTAAAGCGTCGTAACATTATGATAAGGAAGTCGCACAAATTATTGGAGCGCTATATCAACAGTCGTATTATATACAACATGCTTGATGAAGCCGCATGGACCGAATACATCAATCTTGACGATCCGGCAATAAAAAGTGCACTAAGAGTATTTAAAAACAATGCTGCATTTCCTAAAAAACCGCAGAAAAAAAATAACGGGAAAACAGCTTACAACATGTGTCCAATATACGACCATACCATAAGACGTAATATAAAGACCGTGCATGCTTGACAAAAAAGAAATCAGAAAAGAAATAAAAATGCGTAAGCGACAATTCTCAGAAATTCAGTTAAAAGAATTGTCACTTACCATTATAAATAAATTACTGCAACATCCCAGGATAAAGAATGCAAAAACAATATTGATGTATTATTCCCTTCCGGATGAAGTTTACACTCATAATGCTATAACCAAACTTATAGATGAAGGTAAGACCATATTACTCCCTGTAGTCCTGGATAATTACAGAATGGAGCTACACAAATATACCGGTAGTGAAGACATGCACAACGGAGCATTCAACATAAAAGAACCATCGGGCGAGAAATATACAGCATTCGAAAAAATAGATGTAGCTGTCATTCCTGCTGTCGCATACGATTCCACCGGAAACAGAGTCGGCCGTGGTAAGGGTTATTATGACAGATTTTTAAATAATATCCCGAATACATATAAGATAGGAATATGTTTCGATTTTCAGAAGTTCTCTGAAATACAAACTGACACAAATGATATTCCAGTGGATGAAGTAATATAAGCCAGCATCCATCCTGCATAAACCAATAGGCTTATTCCTAAAGTGAAAAAGCCTTATTGAGTAATACACGGTCTTAATGATTCTTTATCATGTTTCCAAATAGACTATATTGAGCTATAAAACGGTCAATATCGAAACATAAAAGAGTACGTTTTCTTAATACAGAACGGTCCATTTCGTAACCCCAGAAGCCAATCTCATGAGCGATGGAAGTTGGCATTGAGATAAATGGTATAACCAAATGACAATCAGTCTTTTTAAAATTACCTGTCAGACTTAATTCTGATAAATCATATTACAGCCACCTCGACTTAATACAAGATATACCTATAACAATAAAAATCAATATATCCTAACATCTACAATGACCTGACTCTTAACCTGCTGATTCAATCTCTTCACAAGCTGAGCTCTCATCATAGACAAATCATACCGTAAGGCAGGATTCGATATCTTTACGAAGAGTGTCTGATTTTTTATAAATTTCTCGGTGGTATATTTCTCGACAACACTTCCTACGACACTTCCCCACGCATCGATAAGGCGTTTTTGCAATAACGGAGTTTCAAGTCCTTCCTTACGCAAATAAATATTTATAAGGTCAGCAATAGACTTAACATCTTGTTTAAACATCTTTACTCTCCTTTACATCACCATTTTCAACAATAAATAATTTATAATTGAACGAACCCTTTTCCAGAATTCTGTCAAGATGCTCACGGTTTGTATCTGTGATAAAAATCTGTCCGTAATTTTCGCCTGAAACCAAACCGATTATGCGTTCCACCCTATCGGCATCCAGCTTATCGAAAATATCGTCCAACAAAAGTAACGGTGTCGTATTGGAAACGGTCCTGCGCAGAAAGTCAAACTGCGAAAGCTTCAGTGCCAGCACAAATGTTTTATTTTGCCCCTGGCTGCCTTCGCGCTTCATCTGATAATCTCCCAGCATCATATTCAGATCATCACGATGCACGCCATGCAGAGAATAGCCCAATATACAATCCTTACTACGACTGTTGCGAATCACATCAAGCAACGCTCCCCTTTGGGCATGAGACACATAATGTAATGATACACGTTCTTTGTTTCCGGATATTCTGTCATATACCGACTGAAAAACGGGGATAAACTCTTTTATAAAATTATCTCTTTTATTATAAACAATCTCGCCATAGCGTGCCATCTCACTTTCCCATATATCGAGAATAGTTTCGTCAGGTCTTTCTACTTTAAGTAAGGAATTACGCTGCACCAACGCTGTATTATATGCGGATAACGCCTCTATATAGCTGTGGTCATACTGTGAAATCACAACATCCATAAAACGCCGACGCTCTTCACTGCCACCATCGATAAGCGATACATCATTCGGTGTAATAAATATAAGAGGAATAAGACCTATATGCTGTGACAGCTTTTTATATTCTTTTTTATCGCGCTTGAAATGTTTCTTAGCACCACGTTTCATGCCACAATAAACATTCATCGCGTTTCCATTATCGTCAGAGTATGATCCGTCTAATACAAAAAATTCTTCCCCATGCCTTATATTCTGTGAATCGACAGAATTAAAGTAACTTCTACAGAAAGAAAGATAATATATGGAATCCAGTATATTTGTTTTTCCCACACCATTATTTCCAATGAAACAATTTATCTTTGGTGACATCAACAAAGTCGCCTCCCCTATATTCTTAAAATTGATAATCGAGATTTTATTTAATATCATTGGAAATACAAATTCTTCTTTAATGCAAAGATAAGTCATTTATCAATCAAAAAAGAAAAAAGTAGAAAATAAATTTCAATATATGAGATTAATTACGTAATTTTGCGACACATTTTGTATGTAAACTTTATCCTGAAAATAATTATACCGAAACTAAAAAATAATAAAATAGAATGGCAAACAAAACAGAATCAGGAGCTCTTGATATGAAAGAGACTCTCAACAATTCAGAGGCTTTCTTTAATAAAAACAAGAAGGCTATTTTCATCGTATTGGCCGCAATAATAATCATAATTGCGGGTTTCTTCATTTATAAAGTTTATTATGCTGGACCAAGAGAGGACAAAGCAAGTACAGTTCTCGCCAAAGGTCAAGAGTACTTCAATATGGAGCAGTACGACAAAGCACTCAATGGAGACGGTGCCGGATACATTGGCTTCACCAAGATTGTAAGTGATTATAGTGGAACTGACGCTGCAAATCTTGCCAATCTCTACGCAGGACTTTCTTGCGCAAACCTCAATAAGTGGAATGATGCCGTTAAATATCTCGAAGCATATTCACCCTCAAATGATGCTATGGTAAGCCCTGCTGCTGTAGCAGCATTAGGTAATGCCTATGCACAGACAGGAAATATCGACAAGGCAATCAGCAAGCTCAAGGAAGCTGCAGATATGGCAGACAGCAAATCTGAGACAAAAGCAAACATGAGCATCTCACCGACATTCCTCATCCAGGCAGGAGAACTTCTCGAAAGCCAGGGCAAGAAGGCTGATGCGTTGAAGATATATCAGGACATCAAGGCTAAATATGTAAATGCCCCTGTAGTACAGAATTCTGAGATTGATAAATATATTGAACGCGTTTCCGAATAAATGGCAACAGCATTACATAACCTCTCAAGCTACAACAACGAATCAATACCCGACGCAAGCAACATGTGTTTCGGTATTGTAGTAGCAGAATGGAACTCAGAAATAACGGATGCACTTCTTGAGGGCGCGGTAACAACCTTAGAGAAACATGGTGCACTCCCGGAAAACATACACGTAAGAAAGGTTCCGGGAAGTTTCGAACTTATATACGGAGCACACCAGATGGTTCTTCATGGCTACGACGCTGTAATAATCTTAGGAAGTGTTATCAGAGGCGAGACACCTCATTTTGATTACATCTGCCAGGGTGTGACCTACGGAATTGCACGCCTTAATACAATAAGTGAGATTCCTATCATCTATGGTTTGTTGACAACTAACGACCTTCAGCAAGCTAAAGATAGAAGTGGAGGTAAACTCGGCAATAAAGGTGATGAATGTGCTATTGACGCAATAAAGATGGCTAAATTTTAAACAACATCGCAATATAAGGAAAACACCGGTAATGTTATTACCGGTGTTTTTTATTATATGCAATCATACAACTGACCTTTGGCATGAATCGTCATTACAACGAAAACATATTCTAATATTATATTTATCAGCTTGTCTGACGTATTCTGCCATATTTTCCCCATCCCATCCAACACTTTACTCCACGCAGCACGTCATAGCCTTAAACAAAGCCGGCAGACTGACTGCCAGACAATAAAATCTATTCGTCGGACTTCCTACAACTGATTTGAGTTAAGAATCTGTTAGATTTTCCTCGGTGATTGATTTCAATAAAAGTCATATGCTTAACTCCCGAATAAGCACCGTTTTCTTATGCTAAGATGAAAACAATATGAACCACTTTCAGATTATAAGCAGATTTTGATTTTTCGGTCTGAGTTTCCTATTCTACCCCGAAAAATAAACGCACATTTGCGGGCAAACACTCCATCGGACACAAATATGCGAATTATGGGAGGATAACATAAGACTTTGTCTATCAGCAACTTACATTTGAAAGACAGTTCTCTGTATTACAATAAGCACCGTTTCAGCATGCAATCAAGCCCATTTCAGGAGCCGAAATGCACCATATCGCATTCTAAAGTGGGCTTTATCGGACCATAAAATGGGCATAATCAGAACGCAAGACGAATTATTCCAGACTACAAGAATGGGTATATTACAATGTCGCAAACGCTGAAATGTGCTATATAACACTCTATTTAACATTCCTTTACACCTATTTTCAGAATTTATTTTGTCAAAATAAAATCAAGAAAATCAGTAAAGATCATCACCAAAGTTTACATCAACGGCACAGACATCAGCCCCAAGAAAGAGCGCGGAAATTATACAACCGTCTTGCGTGGACGACCTATACGTTGTCTCGGCGTGAATTTGTCATCGCATGAGCAGATTGGTTACCATTGTTCATAAGCATCACGTGTTGTCAGGAAATCGTCCTACATTCAATGATAATTCATTAATAAAACACGGTTCTACTGCATTTCCGCAGCCCCTGATTAAATACTTTGAATATCCTGTTCTGAACAAATGCCAAATCGCCTGTTCAATAAGTAATGACCGAACACCTGCCTGTCTTAACACGACAGGCAATATGGTCTTCACCCATATCAATCTTCCTCAGAATCATCAACATCATCAGAATTTGCCGTATCTAATGTCGTGTCTTTATAAATATCAATATTGTGATTACTATAAGAGAATCTAACGACTAAAGGAATATATTCATCGCTCATCTTATCCGGCGCACCGACGCTCGCGGCAAAATACATGTAATCGTTATCCACCCTGTCAAACACGACACCGAGCAAGACATTATTCTTCAGATAATCTTCTCCCACGTATTTTGCAAAATCCTGTTTTGTGAAAACACGTTTCAATACATCTATTCCGTCTTTTCCCGTTACGCGCAATGTTATGCTGTTGTCATAATACTTATTACCTGTTCCGTCGTCAACAGCAGGCAAAGAAGTATCCGCCTTTCTTTCTATACTGATGCTGTAAACAGAGCCATGCCAATCCACCGTACGATTCTGCTCGTAGTCACCGATCTTCTGAACACTCTTCTTCGTCGGTTTAATTTCCTGTTTATGTGTTATAATATCATTCGTCTTTTTATTTTCACCACACGAAATTATCAGTCCTGAAATCAGCACTGCAGCAACTATACATTCAATCTTTTTCATAAGGATATAAAATTAATGTCAGCAAAGTTAATGCAAATTAACCGCAAAGCAAAATAAATAAACTGATTTATTGAATAACGGATAATAATAAAAAATGACGCTGTCTTAATAATTAAAAAGACAGCGTCACCGCCATTACCTTGAGGGAAACAGGTAAGTGGCTGAAATATTAACCTCACTAATTATGAACAGATGTTCCTATGCAAAATGTAAAATTTATTATTTCTGACATTTTCTATTTTAATCACCGGCTCAGAAAATCTGACAGAGTCCGAAGTGATAACGCCCCTTCCGTCTTGCTGAAAGTTATGTGTCACACCCGCGAAAGCCAGTTATGATAACTCAGGAAATACATTCCAAAACTCAAAAGAGTTAGTATCGCAATGTCCGAAAACCTGCATACGGACCGGTGACGTATGAAACCGGCATGAATCTGATAAATAATGCAAAGATGCAATCTTTATAAATCCATGTCCATCTCAATTTATTTATTATTTCGCGGACGACGCTGCATCATATTCTTCATATCCTCTTCATACTTAGAATACTGCGCATCGGTCATTATTTTCTTCAATCCGCTTTTGTATGCCTCAAGCTCCTCGGTTCTCTTTTTCATCATTTCTTCAATCTGTTCCTTGCTGGGACGTTCTTTTATACGCAAAGAATCCTTATTCATAGCGCCATTACGATGCATTCCATTTCCTGGGCCGACACGTCTCCCCATGAACATTTTATTAGAGTATTGTGTATTGAGATCAAGCAATTCTTTTGTCTGATTTTCATCAAGTCCATACCGTTCTGCCATACGCTCGGTCTGCTTCTGTATAAATTCAGACTTATCCATTTTCTTCCGTCCGTTATTTTCCTGTGCCATAACACACAAGTTACTTAAAGAAAACAATAACACAAATGCCAATAAATACTTTTTCATACCAATCAAATTTTATTAGTTTTACTTAACGGCCATCGTAATAGCCGTTCTAATAATCTGACGTCAAAAAGGTCATAAGGTTTAACCTTAGAATAAAAATAGTCGTTATTACGATGCTTTTTGACATTTTTTTGTATCTTTGTCTTATTAAACACACTTCAGAAATGAAACAGTTATTATTTGTTCTGATATTGATTACGACTGCATTTTTTACATCATGTAAAAAAGAACAGACTGCTAATACAACAGAAGCTATTGATACAATACCGACGTTGATTATGCAGATAAAAAAATGTTCACGCCTTTACACAACAGAATATCATATACATAAGATTATAACACACGATGACAAAATAAGTCTGAAGGGTACTTTCTTCAAGAAAAAATACGACATCGACCTTCCTCTCGGACAAAGAAAAATTGCAATACCTATCGATGCCACAATAAAAGCATATATTGATTTTGGCGAATTCTCAAGTGAAAATGTTGAAAAGACAAATGGAAAAATAAACATTATCCTGCCAGATCCGAAGATTGCAATAACCAGCACGACTATCAATCATAAGGACATTAAAGAATATGTAGCTCTCACACGCCGCAATTTCAGCGACGAAGAACTGTCCAATTACGAACGGCAAGGGCGTCAGGCCATAGTTGACGACATTCCTAACATGGGACTTATAGACATGGCAAGAGAAAGCGCGGCACGTACACTGATTCCCATGATAAAACAAATGGGATATAAAGAAAGTGACATAACCATAACGTTCAGAAAGAATTTCACACGGGAAGACTTCAGTTCGATTATTGAAAAACCAAACACAAAACAATGAAAAAAGATTCCGGTAGAACAAAACTGTTCTTAAAATATATTCTTGGCACATCCACAATGCCATGGCTGCTTACGGCAGCCGGAATAATCGTGGTGCTGATAATCATTGTTACCATAGGCCAATGTGGAAAAGACAACAGTGTGAATGTTTATACCAACGACAAGATAGACATCACTCCCAATATCATAACATCAATAAAAGATATTGGTGAATGGGAATTTCTGTCTATCAATGACGAGGAGCTTGTAGATACCGTACGGCACAAATTGTTTGGTGATGACCAACTGGCAAGAATCTATTATGGTACATTGCGTTTGGGACTCGATTTGCACGAGACAGGTAAAGATTGGATAAGGGCATCAGGAGATTCTGTTGTCGTAACCCTCCCGGCAATTAAACTTCTTGACCAGAATTTCATTGATGAGACACGCACGAGAGCATTTCTTGAGAGTGGGAAATGGAGCCATCAGGACCGTGCCGATCTTTATCAAAGAGCAAAAGACATCATGCTAAGACGCTGTATGTCTGAATCAAACATAAGAAGCGCCGAACAAAATGCCATTACACAATTTCGTAACCTAATGCAATCAATGGGATTCAATAATATAAAAATCCGCTTTGAACAGACAAATAAGAAGAACGACAGACATACAAAATAAATAAACATCCCTATTTCAGTCTTCTTCCCATGTCATTCTTTTACAATGAGGCATCGTCTCTACTCCACGACATACAACAGTCTGACATCAATCAAAGCCATCAGGCATTTCCTCAATACAATAACAGGGATCACATAAAAACATATTCAAAAGACAAAGCTAAATATTCATATTTATATATAATCACATGATATTTCACATCATGCATCAACACAATTATAAATTACAATATGAATGGTTCTTTCCCCATTCAAAACAAATATCTACGAAAATATTAAAGCTTGAAAATTTTTATTGTATAATATAATTGTGAATTTGGCAGAAAATTAATAATTTTGCAACATAAAAGAAAAACAGGCGATGAAGTTAATTATCATGACCAAATCTACATTCTTCGTAGAAGAAGATAAAATTCTTGTTACTCTTTTTGAAGAAGGGATGGATAATCTGCATCTTTACAAACCAGAAACATCACCTGTTTACTCTGAGCGTCTGCTCTCATTAATACCGGAAGACTATTATAATAAGATAACGGTTCACGACCATTTTTATCTTAAAGATGAATACCGACTTAGCGGCATACACATAGATACGCCCAATCTGACTCCGCCGCTCAACTACAAAGGTCATATCAGCCGTACATGCACAAAACTCGAACAGCTGAAAGATATGAAGAAACAATCCAACTATGTATTCTTAAGAAATATCTTTGACAGCCAATCAGAACCAGACCAGAAATCAAATTTCACAATGAACGAATTGGAAATGGCTGCAAGTTCTGGGTTGATAGACAAAAAGGTTTATGCATTAGGCGGAATGAACATGGACAATCTGCAAGTTGCAAAAGAATTGGGATTCGGTGGTGTTGTTATATGTGGGGATCTATGGAATAGATTCGACATACATAACCAAACCGATTACAAAGAGCTGATAAACCACTTTGAAAGATTAAGAAAAATAATCAGTTAATTATAACATCATAAATACAAAAGAAATGAGTGCAAAAAACTCTTTTTGGGTTTTCTCGGGTACAAGCACGAGATACCTTGCAGAAAAAATCTGCTCCAGCTTAGGTTGTCCTTTAGGCAACTTAGTGGTAACACGATTCTCAGATGGCGAGTTCGCCGTTTCCTATGAGGAATCAATACGCGGACGCGATGTTTTCCTTGTACAAAGTACATTTCCAAACTCTGATAATCTGATGGAGCTGCTGTTGATGATTGACGCTGCCAAAAGGGCCTCCGCACGACAGATCATTGCAGTAATACCTTATTTCGGCTGGGCAAGACAAGACCGCAAGGATAAACCCAGAGTAAGCATCGGCGCAAAACTCGTTGCAAACCTTTTGAGTGCAGCCGGTATTGACAGACTGATCACAATGGACCTCCATGCAGACCAAATTCAGGGATTCTTCGACGTACCTGTAGATCATCTTTATGCTTCGGGCGTACTGCTGCCATATCTCCAGAGTCTGCATCTGGAAGATTTAGTTATCGCCTCTCCTGATGTAGGCGGTTCAAAACGTGCGAGCACATTTGCCAAGTATCTTGGCTGTCCGCTTGTTTTGTGTAATAAAACACGTGCACGCGCTAATGTAGTTGAGAGCATGCAGATTATTGGTGACGTAAAAGGCAAGAATGTAATAATCGTTGATGATATGGTTGATACTGCCGGTACTATTACTAAAGCTGCAGATATAATGAAAGAAGCAGGTGCAAAGAGCGTAAGAGCATGTGCATCACACTGCGTCATGAGTGGTCCTGCATCTGAACGAGTACAGAATTCAGCACTCGAAGAGATTGTATTTACTGACTCCATACCATACTCAAATCGCTGTGCTAAAGTTAAACAGCTCTCTGTTGCAGGCATGATTGCCGAAACAATAAAGCGTGTAATAAACAACGAAAGCATCAGCTCACAATATCTGGTATAATATAAATGCAGATATTTTATGAGAATATTCTGTAATATATCTTTGGCAGCGGTAGCAATACTTTTGCTATCCGCATGCCAAATAAAGCATAGCAACCAGCAAGAATCTGCAGAAACGGAACAGAAAGAAATATCTGCTCCTACACTTGCAGACGTGGAACTCGGCGACCTGCAACGCAACAACGTATCACTGAAAAGTGAAATAAGAAAGAATCAAATAACCATAATTGATTTCTGGGCCAGTTGGTGTGGACCATGCAGAGCAGAGATGCCTCTGATGGTAAATATCTATAACCAACATAAAGACCACGGACTTGGAATCATAGGTATATCACTTGATTCAGATTATAGCTCGTGGGAGAAAGCCATCACCGACAATAAACTGACATGGACTCAATTGTCTGATCTCAGGGGTTGGGATAGCTATGCAGCCAAGACATATAATGTAACAGCAATTCCTTATACAATAATTGTTGACAGGAACGCAAAGATTATAGCCAGTGGCCTACGTGGAGAACAATTGGAAAAATACATAAACAATTACTTCAGTACGCCACACACCAAATAAAGATACTTTATCAGAACATTTTCAGAGATGTTTGCAGATATTTTATGATGTTTTTCCATACATCAATATCTGCAAACATTTTTATTTATACGAAATCGATTCATTAGTTACGAATAATATATTTATTTCCCCAAACCGACATGAGTTGAATTTGCATTAACTCATATCGAAATCAGTTTTACTGCCCAGATCCTTTATTATAATAATAAGGATATATAAAAAGGCATCAGACATTTAACTATCCGATGCCTTTCATTATAAATATGTTCTACAATTAGTCAAGCCACTTAACATAGCAGAACGACTGTCTGTGAGCCAGCATTTCATTCTTCGGGAACATTCTGACACATCCCTTGAAAGAACCAGCCACATCAGGTTCAAACTCAAGCTCGAAGGTATAAAGATTTCCTTCGTGACCAACCAACTTGAATTCACGCACATTGAATATGCGTTCCTCTCCGTTGCGGTCTGTCTTAACAGAAACAAACTCAAGACCAACAGCATCATTGAGTCCCTGCTCATCAATAACATAGCGCATGCTGTACTTCTTTCCGGTCTCCACACCGTTTACGACGAAGTCACTCTTCGATACAACGTGTATAGAATCCCAGCGCTCAGCTACAGTTTCTTTCCACTGTGCGAGTTCTTTTGCGAGCTGGTTGTCGTTAGCAGACAACTTCTTGAACAGTGCAGCCTCCTTTGTATAGAAGCGGCTGTAGTAATCATCCAGCTGACGCTTCATAGTATAATGCGGAGCAATTGTAGCTATAGAATTCTTTATTGTCTTTATCCAACCCTCGCTATAACCCTTCTTGTTGCGGTTATAATAAAGAGGTGCGATGTCGTTTTCGAGCAGACTGTATATCATTGCTGCGTCAAGCTGATCCTGATAGCCCTGGTTCTGGTATGTACGTTCCTGAGGAAGAGCCCATCCGGCGCCCTCACGATAACCTTCTACCCACCAGCCATCAAGAACTGACAGATTGACAACACCATTCATCTCAGCCTTTTCGCCAGATGTACCGGAAGCCTCGAGCGGACGTGTCGGAGTGTTCATCCAGATATCAACGCCGGAAACAAGACGCATGGCAAGCTGCATATCATAATCCTCAAGGAAGATAATCTTACCGAGGAATTCAGGACGCTGGCTGATTTCGAACACCTTCTTTATAAGTCCCTGTCCTGCACCGTCTGCCGGGTGAGCCTTTCCTGAGAAGATGAACTGTACCGGACGCTCCGGATTATTCACGATCTTTGCCAGACGATCAAGATCAGTAAACAGAAGATGTGCACGCTTGTATGTTGCAAAACGACGGCAGAAGCCAATCATAAGTGCATTCGGGTTTATACGCTCGAGCAAAGAAACTACACGTGCCGGATCACCCTGATTCTTAAGCCAAGTCTCAGAGAATTTCTTACGTATATACTCAACAAGATTCTTTTTGAGAATCATACGTGTCTTCCAGATTTCCTCATCCGGAACATCATATATAGCATGCCAGATGCTTTCATTGCTCTGATCCTTCAAGAAATCCTTATCAAAATATTTTGCATAAAGTTTCTGCCACTCTGTTGCGGTCCATGTCGGGAAGTGAACGCCATTTGTTACATATCCTACATGATTCTCTTCAGGATAATATCCTTTCCATATCGGCGCAAACATTTTCTGACTAACCCATCCGTGCAGCTTACTTACACCATTAACCTCCTGGCATGTGTTGCAAGCAAATACAGACATACAGAAACGCTCTGAATGATCATCCGGATTCTGACGACCCATTCCGATGAACTCATCCCATGTTATGCCCAACATTGAAGGATATCCTCCCATGTACTTACCAAAAAGCGACTCATCGAAATAATCGTGTCCGGCAGGAACCGGTGTGTGAACGGTATAAAGTGAAGAAGCACGTACGAGCTCCATAGCCTGGTTGAAACTCAGACCACTCTTTACATAGTCACACAGACGCTGCAGGTTGCACAATGCGGCATGACCTTCATTGCAATGATAGATGTCTTTCTTTATACCAAGTTTCTTGAGTGTAAGAATACCACCGATACCAAGCAGAATCTCCTGTTTCAAACGGTTTTCATTGTCTCCGCCATACAAAGAGTGTGTTATAGGCTTGTCAAACTCAGAGTTCAACTCGTTATCTGTATCGAGCAGATAGAGTTTAATACGGCCGACATTGACTCTCCACACGTAAGCATGGACCTGATAATTCATATAAGGAACATCCACTACAAGCGGATTACCGTCAGCATCAGTCTCGCGCACGATAGGCAGCGACTCAAGGTTCTGAGCCTCATATTTTGCTATCTGCTGACCATCCATATTGAGCGACTGGATGAAATATCCGTAACGATAAAGGAAGCCGACAGCGCACATATCTACATTGCAGTCGGATGCCTCTTTCAGATAATCTCCGGCAAGCATACCGAGACCTCCGGAATATATCTTAAGAACATGGCTCAGTCCATATTCCATACAGAAATATGCCACAGACGGACGTGTATGATCCGGCTCAACATCCATATAGTCGCGGAATTTCTTATATACACTTTTCACACGACTCATTATCGCACGGTCCTTTACAATAGCTTCCTTGCGGTCGTAACTGAGACGTTCAAGCAGGAGAACAGGATTGTGTTTAACCTCTTCAAAAAGCTGCTCATCCAGACTTTTCCACAAGTCCTGTGCCTCATAATTCCATACCCACCATATATTATGGGCTAACTCATCCAGGCATTTCAACTGCTCGGGCAATCTTGATCTAACGATCAACTCCTTCCATTGAGGAGCATTGGCATAATCTGATCTTATTTTCATAACTGTATTTTAATTATTTTCCTGATATCCGTTTCTGAACTGCACGAAGTGAATAATCGTAAGCAGAATAATAATATTTTATAAAGTTGCTCCAAAGAGCTATCTTTGATAATGACGAAGCATTATTACGGGCAGCCTTAACCTCAGCATCCGTGAATCCCGCAAATTCCTCCACTGTTTCCTTTATGGTCTCTGCGACGTCAAAATAATTGTAATCGTTGCGATGGATAACCTTAACACCGTCCGTAATCTCTCCGTATTTGCCCTTGACAGAATTTACCCATAGGCCAAAGCCAGCAAGGTCTGTCGTTATGCACGGCACCTTGAAAGCAATCGCTTCGAGCGGAGTGTATCCCCAAGGCTCATAATATGAAGGATAGACACAAAGGTCATTTCCCAATATGAGGTCATAATATGCCATATTGAATATGCCGTCATCTCCGGTAAGGTAACACGGAACAAAGATTATCTGCACCTTAGAATCCGCATTATTATGCACATTCAAAGAATTCAGCATACCCAACACTCTATCCTCATTCATATTATTCAGCCAATGGGTAATCTGCGGATTCTCCAAAGGAGTGTCGAAAGTCTGTCCTGACTTTAAGCGCTCCAGCAAGTCCTGACGTGGAGAATTAACCCAAGCAGGTACTTCTATGAAGGCCACAGCCTTGCGGTTGAACTTATCGTCATTTCTCAATCGGTTCATCGCCTCTATGAATACATCGATACCTTTATTTCTGAATTCATAGCGACCACTGGTTGATATTATCAACGTATCGTCATCCACACTGCATCCTGTAAGCGCATTAGCCACCTGAAGAAGTTTACGGCGTGCCGTACGGCGCTTACGTGTGAATGTAGCCGCTTTCGGTACGAAGCTGTTGTCAAATCCATTAGGTAATATGAAATCCGCAGGTTTGTCCAACAACTCGGCACATTCCTTACCTGTTATATCGCTGACCGTCGTGAAACAGTCCACATGAAATGCAGTCTGTTTCTCTATAGAATGCTTGCTCTGCATATTCAATTCTGCCGCCATCTGATCGCCGTTATAAGCAAAGAGATAATCGTACAGCGGTTTGTTATTGCCGGCAATACTGCGGCCGATGCTCGTTGCATGCGTAGTGAACAGTGTCGCGATCTCCGGTAACTTATGGTTGATATAAAGCAATCCGAGACCTGTCATCCACTCATTGCCGTGATATATGACGCGCATGTCAGAATTAAGATAATACGTATAGAAGCTTTCCACAACTTTAGCAGCAGCATACGAGAACATAGACGCCTCGTCATAATCGCCGTAAGCATGCAGACTGTCTACGCCGTACAATTCCCACATACGTGTATATATCTCATTCTTTTCAGCATAAAAAGATGTGAAATCAACTAAAACAGCAACAGGATTTCCTGGTATTTTCCAACGGCCGACCTTAACATTAAGCCCTTCCTTCACAGCATGCTTTCTCCATTCTGCATAAAGAACGTCGTCAGCTTCAAAATAAGGACATTCATTGTTACCCCAACAATCAGGACCGATAAAAATCAAATTATCCTTAAGTTTTTCCTGCAAAGTTTTCGCTCTTGTAGATAAAACCGTATATATACCACCGACTTTATTACATACTTCCCAACTCGACTCAAATAAATAGTCTGGGAATAATAAACTCTCTTTAGCCATATGAAAAATTATGTGACTGCAAATATATACAATTTAATATAAATTGCCAACTTTTATAAATATAAAAATCGTAAAAGACAATGTATTCTTGATTTAATTTGGTATTTTTGCGATAACGTAAAACATACAAAATGATAAGATTATATATTCTTGCCATCATCTCAGCCTTTGCGCTGAACGCATTTTCACAAAGCGACTCCATTTTCAAATGCAATTTGTATAATGAAGAATACAAAGTGTATATGAAAATAAATCTATATGACAACAATATCATAGCGCCAAGACAAGAAATATTCGGTGAGCTGCCGGGATTCTTAGGACAAGACAAAGACAGCAGAGTATGGCTGATAACTGACGCCAAAATCTCTAAAGGGAACGTAGCCCATCTGTCAATCATCAACGACTACGGAAGCGAAGATCTTACGGCCACACTTACCGTGGACAAAGAGGGTAACTATATCCTTAAACAGGAAGACGGAAGCAGAATAAAGATAGTGGAGAACAGAAAATGGGTGAAGATTCCCACGGAACTAAAATTAAAAAAGAGATAATCTTCATATAATGTGCTGCTAACGGACGATGTTACCCGACCAATAAGCGGATAACCATTCTATAACATGGAGAGGAATAAAGACAATATCACCAGAGTTTCAAGACCGACTCAACCCCTTCGAGACAAAAGAAGTCCTTCTCCTGTCATTCATATATTCCCCTCTTCGGCCGTGACAAGACGTAACACGTAACTTTCAAATTCTCGTTTTCTTAATCCGCATTGCTATATACCCGACATCCGAAGACATTGTCGGGCATATGAGCAAATGTGATTCTGACTTATCCTATCATTATAAAGCCCATTTTTGAATCATCCATATTTCTGCCATTATGTTCAATTCATACAGATAAATGAAAACAATATGGGGCACTTTCAGATTGTAAGCAAATTTTCATTTTTCCATCTTAGTTTCCTGTTCTACCCCGAAAAATAAAAGAGTATTTGCGAATAGACTTTCTCTCGGGCGCAAATATACAAAACATAAGAGGATATTATAGAACATTGAATATCAGCAGTTTATATTTAAGAGGAATTTTCTTGCATTGCAAAAAGCACCATTCCGTCATGCAATTAAGCCCATATTGGGGGCTGAAATGCACCATATCGCACCCCGATATGGGCTTAATCGGACCATGAAACAGGCATTATCAGAAAGCAAAACACACTATTTCGGACTATGAGAATAGGTATATCAAAAGACGGTATTGTCCGGAACGTCCTTTATTATATATGATTTAACATTCCCTCACGCCTGTTTTCCGAATTTATTTTGTCAAAATAATGTAAAGAAAAACTGTAAGTTGATTGTCTGAGTTTCCTGGCAGGACACTGATATCCTGTGTGAGACAAAGCGTGGAAAACATATATCGGCTTTACGTTGATGCATCACCGGTTGTGACAACAGGAATTTATCTTCATTTAGAATTCGCGTGGTCACAGACAATATGATTCTGCACTGTCTAAAAGTCTCATCTTCTTTATTGCGTATAATGTACAACGTCAATCCGATGAATTCACATTTATTCCGTAAAGCATCACTTTAACATCATGATAAAAAATTGCATCATAGAGTTATGTATTCTCTATGATGCAATCAATATGTTTTATAAAAGAATTATCTTTTATGCCATAGCCTGAGCAATCCAGTCGTAGAAGAAGCTGCATACACCGAAGGCGATAATGCCGATTGTGCATAATGTAAGAGCCAGCTTTGTATTGCAGTCACTCTTGAATGCAGGCAGCGGACTGTCGGTCTTGTTGATATACATTGCTTTTACTATAAGCAGATAGTAATAAAGACTTATAACAGTGTTTATAAGAGCAATGAATACTACAACATAAGCCCATACAGTGCCGTTATGTGCGGCAGCCATGAATACGAAGAACTTGCTGAACATTCCGGCAAAAGGTGGAATACCTGCGAGAGAGAACAGTGCGAGAGTCATCAGGAACGCGAGCTTCGGATTGGTCTGATAGAAACCATCGTAGCTTCCTATTTCTGTTGTTCCGCCATTTTTCTGCTCGACAACACCTATTACAGTGAATACACTCATATTGGCAACTACATAAACCATGACATAGAATATAAGTGAAGACATGGCCATGGTGCTGTCGCCACATACTGCCAACATAATGTATCCTGCCTGTGAGATAGAGCTGAATGCCATGAAACGCTTCAACTCGCTCTGACGTATTGCAAAGAGGTTGGCAACTGTGATACTGAGTACTATGACAATATAAAGCAGATACTGCCAATATTCAACCAGCGGTGCGAACGCCTTCATCAGTATAGCCATAAGCGTGAAGGCTGCAGCACCCTTTGAGATAACGCTCAGATAGCCTGTGACTGTGGTCGGAGCGCCCTGATATGCGTCTGCTGTCCAGAAATGGAACGGAACAAGACTTATCTTGAAACCAAGGCCACTGAAGAAGAACACAAGTCCCATTATGTTCATGGCGAGATTCTCAGAAGAGCTCAAGGCTGCTGCTACATCAGCAAAATACAGTGTTCCGACGCTTCCATATATGAAAGATATACCATAGAGCATCACACCACTTGAGAATGTTGCGGTAAGAATGAACTTTGCAGCACCCTCTGCCGAATTGCGACGATACTTGTCGTATGCCACGATGCATGCCATAGGCACTGACGCCATTTCAAGTCCGAGGAAGAACATCAGGAAATGTCCTGAACTCATCATGACATTCATACCAAGCAAAGTGGAGAGAACAATCATGTAGAACTCGCCCTCACGGTTGCGAACATCCTCACGACTAAGCCAGAGACGGCTCTGAATGAGAACGATCAATGTTCCTGCTGCCAGAACGACTTTCATCACATTTGTTGCAGCTGTAGTTACATACATCTCACCAAAGGCAGTCTTCGCATCCGGTGAAAGAAGAGTGGCAACAACCTGTATCAACATCAGAATGCATACAAGCGGATTAAACCACTTCCGGTTATTATTGCGTGAAGATACGAAATCAGCAATAAAAACTATTATCAGGATAGCCATCAATGTGACTTCCGGGACCATATTTAGAAATTGACTATAACCCATTTTTTCTAACTATTTATTATAATGATGCAAGTGCTGATAATGAATGGATATGCTCAATAATAGGACCTACTGATCCGCTGATGACATTATCTGCCCACAACGGTGCAAGACCAAGACCTGCTACACAGAAGATAAGGCAGCATACAGCTACACGCTCATCCCAGGTAGCGTCTGTCAGCTCAAGATAATGAGGATCAGCAACCTTCTGATAAAGTATCTTGCCGACAACACGAAGAATATAAACGGCTGTCACAACGATACTTGTACATGCTATGATTGTAGCCGTGCGATGGAATACATCGTTATTTGCAAACGATCCTACGAAGATTGTCATTTCTGCAACGAATCCGGAGAAGCCCGGCAATCCAAGATTGGCGAGACCTGCGATGACGTAACCGACACTGAGGAACGGCATTATCTTCATCAAACCGCCAAGCTTGCGGATGTCACGCGTATGCGTACGGCCATATATCATACCGATAAGGGCGAAGAACAAGGCTGTCATCAGACCATGAGAAAGCATCTGAAGAATGGCACCGGTACAAGAAGTGCGGGTCATCATAAGCAGAGCGAAAAGCACCAGTCCACAGTGTGACACTGAAGAATAAGCGTTAATATATTTCAAGTCGGTCTGTACACATGCTGAGAGTGCACCGTAAACCACAGAAATAGTAGTGAGTATGATGAATATCCAAGACAGTTCGCGGGCAGCTTCCGGCAGAAGGAACATCGCGATGCGGAAACATCCGTATCCTCCAAGTTTCATCAATACGCCTGCGTGGAGCATTGAGACGGCTGTCGGGGCTGATGCATGACCATCAGGTGACCATGTGTGGAACGGGAACAAAGCGCCAAGAACACCAAATCCGATGAATACAAACGGGAAGAATATCTTCTGTATATGAACCGGAATGTTATGCATAGAAGCAATCTCCATGATGTTCATGGTTGTTGCGCCACTGAAATAGTATATACCTAAGATACCTATTATAAGAAGTGCTGAACCACCCATAAGCATCAAGGTAAGTTTCATTGCGGCATATTCTTTAGGTCCACTACCCCATACTCCAATCAGCAGATACATAGGAATAAGGGCAACCTCGTAGAATACGAACATTGCGAACATATCGGTACAAATGAAGAATCCGAACACACCGGTTGACAGCAGTGTGAACCAAAGGAAATATTCCTTGGTCAGCGGTTTAAGCTGCCATGAAGCAAATGTACCTGTAAAGACGATGATACTCGAAAGCAGAAGCATTACAACAGAGATACCGTCCACACCGATAGAATATGCAATATTCAATGGCTTGAACCAAGGTATGCTATAAGTAAACAGCATCGGTGCTGTGTCACCTGCATTGCGCATCTGTATGAAAGTGATGGTCAGCCATACAGAAAGCAGCAATAGACAAGATGAACCCGCCACCATCACACCACGTACCTGATTTAGATTTCGTGATATCCACAAACCGAATAACATCAGTAATGGTATTACAACAAATAAACTTAATATATTCATTTTTATTTATTTTCTAAGTTTTGCCTATATTTTCATTTCATGTAAGATGATTCTCACTTTATAAGCACAATAATATTAAAGTCAATGCAACTGTACCGGTCAGGAACCATACAGCATATTGTCTAACATCACCGCTCTGCCAGCTGCGTATGCTTTCTCCACCTGCATTGGCTGCCCATGCCATGAAATTCATAGTACCATCAACAACATGACGGTCAAACCATGCTAAAGGTGTTGATACGAAACGGAATATGATCTTATGTGTGACGAACATCCAAACCTCGTCCATATAGAAACGTCGATAAGCGGCCTCGTGCAGACGCGGGAACTTTCTGGCAAGCATGTCTGCAACCGGAGTTTTCTCTCCCTTATACATAAATGTTGCAAGACCGATACCACAAAGAGCAAGTACTGTGCTCACTCCGGCAACTGTCCAATTAGTATGTGTTGCGAAGCTCAGACCGTTTGCTGAGATGAAATTACCGAACTCAAAGATGTGCAACGTACCTGTTATTCCGACCACCATTGTAATGATTGACAATATAACCAATGGAATAGTCATTGTCAAAGGTGCCTCGTGAGGTGCGTGTACTCCCTCTGACTTATGTGTCTCATAATAACTTTCGCCCCAGAATATTACATAATACAAGCGGAACATGTAGAACGCTGTCATTGTGGCGATTCCGCTCATTATGATACCCATAGGCATGGAGAAGTTATAGCATGCTACAAGAATCTCATCCTTTGAGCAGAAACCTGAGAAGAACGGAATACCTGCGATTGCAAGACATGAGATAAGGAATGTCCAATGGGTGATAGGCATATACTTACGAAGACCACCCATATACTTCTTCTCGTTTGAATGAACTGCGTGAATGATACATCCTGCACCGAGGAACAGGCAAGCCTTAAACATGGCGTGTGTAAACAGATGATACATACCTGCCATATATCCGAGACCGTTGACATCGGCATATTCCTCTGTCATAGCCACCTTACCTACTTCAGGGTCAGGCAGACAAACACCTAATGCTACAAGCATGAAACCGATCTGTGAAATAGTAGAGAATGCCAGGACTCTCTTGATATCGCTCTGACAACATGCGACGGCTGCCGCATAAAAAGCTGTGAATGCTGCGATGTATGCGATCACGTGTAATGCATTCGGAGCGAACTCAACAAATATCGGGAAAAGACTTGCGACAAGATAGACACCGGCAACAACCATTGTTGCGGCATGTATCAAGGCTGATACTGGTGTCGGACCTTCCATGGCATCAGGCAACCAGATGTGTAACGGGAACATAGCACTCTTACCAGCACCACCAATAAACATAAGGAACAATGCAGTAGGAATGATCCATGCTGAGTTATGAAGTGTTTCAGCCTGCTCAGGTGTCATTGTTGTCAAATCATAGTTGAATGTTCCTACATAGAAACTATAAAACAATATACCGATAAGGAAGAACAAATCTGCGAATCTGGTTACAATAAATGCTTTCTTTGAAGCTGCGACTGCAGCATGCAATGGATAATAGAATCCGATGAGAAGGTAAGAAGAAACTCCTACAAGCTCCCAGAAAAGATACATCTGGAATATATTTGTTGCGACAACGAGTCCCAACATTGACATTGAGAAGAGGCTTAAGAACGCATAATAGCGCTGAAAACCTTTTTCGCCGTGCATATATCCAAATGAATATATATGAACCATCAGACTGACTGTTGAAATGACAATAAGCATCATCACTGATATTGGTGTCAGTCTGAAACCAATATTAAATGTAAGCAGCTCACTGAATCTCAACCATGTGAAATCAAATGCAGTAACAGTCGGATACAATCCGCTTGAAGCCTCACGTCCGACAACAAGGAAATATTCTATGGCTGTGTAATACGAAAGAATCGTTACAACAGCCAAAGAGCAAGTACCGATAATTCCAGCTAATTTATGAGACATTTTCATGCCCGCAAGTCCTAACAAAAGAAATGACAGTGCAGGCAATAAAAGTATCAGATATACATAACTATAATCCATAACACTTAAAATTTCATGTTTTCAATACTGTTCACCTTATCACTGTGGAAGTTGCGGTAAACATTAATAATGATTGCAATAGCCACTGCGGATTCAGCTGCGGATACGCCAATTGAGAATAATGTGAAGAACATTCCTTCCATCTCACCGGGATACAGCATTCTGTTAAATGCAGCAAAATTTATATCGACCGCATTGAGTATAAGCTCAATAGAGATCAACATGGCTATCAGATTACGTCGTGTCACAAAACCGAACACACCTATAAAAAATAACAGTGCGGAAAGCACAAAATAATATTCTACTGGTACCATGCCTTATTTCTCCTTTCTTGAAATTACTATACCGCCGATAATACAAGCCAGCAAGAACACAGATATAAACTCGAACGGAAGTATATACTGATATTTGTCTGCACCCATGAGTGTATGACCTATCTGATCCATTTGTACTTCTGTGTCAGGAAGCTGTGCAGCCATAGATATAAACTTATTCTTCAACAAAATAGCAACAACTGTCACAAGACCGACAAGAGAAAGTAATCCTCCGCATATTACGCGACTTCCGCGCAATTTCTCAGATAATCCCTGAAGGGTGTGCTTGCTTACAAGCTGTATTGCAAAAATATAAATCATAGTTACGCCTCCTGCATACACAGAAATCTGTGCGGCGCCTAAGAATGTATAATCAAGCAGGAAATAAAGACCTGCAACTCCGAAAAGCACAAACAACAGAAAGGTTGCGGCTCTCATTATTCTATTTGTCGTAACACATACCAAAGCTGAGCCAAGGATAAAGACAGCAAGAATTATAAACATTACCATATTAGCCATTTTTACGTCTCCTCCTATTTTTTTGTATTAAATGTTCCGATCTCAAGCTCTGCACCACCATCAATAATATTAGGCAGTGAAGGATTGTATGTTGTTTCCTTATCAAGATGCAAAATCAATGAATCGCGATTGAATGTAGAATTCTCAAAATCGTTTGTAAACTTGATTGCATCGTGAGGGCATGCCTGCACACACAATTCGCAGAACATACAATCTCCCAAGTCATACTGATAATCAACGAGACGACGTTTCTTCTTGCCTTCTTCGTCTGTTACCATTTCTGTAGTTATTTTTATTGTGCCATTCGGACAAGCCTTTTCGCACAATGTACATGCAATACACTTGGTATTGCCGTCTGCATCATGTGGCATTACAAGTCTGCCACGGTGTCTTTGAGAGACATGCAATGTGGTCTTGCGATTCTCCGGATATTGTTCTGTGACTTTCTTTGTGAAATATTCTTTCCAAGTCACACCCATACCGGTGAGCAAAGATTTTATTGCATCCTTTACCTCTCCAAAGTATGTTTTATTATTTTCCATTTCTATATGATAGTCAACGAATGATATTTGAAATATACACCTTTTACTTACCTTATATTAAAAGTGAAGTCCAAAAGCTACTACCAATGTCATAATTACCAGATTGAGAAGTGCCAAAGGCATCAGATATTTCCATTCCAGTTTCAATATCTGATCAATTCTCAGACGTGGGAATGACCACTTAATCCATAGCATAATCCAAACAATAAGGAATGCTTTAGCAAGGAACCATACTATACCTGGAATATAATCCATTACGGTATTGAATCCATCCAGACCTGCGATATGCAAAGGCATCCATCCTCCCAGGAAAACAGTTGCAGCAAGACCGGCAATTATGAACATATTCAGATACTCTGCAAGATAGAAGAATCCGAATCCCATTCCGGAATATTCTGTATGATATCCTGCTGTCAACTCACTTTCTGCTTCTGCAAGGTCGAACGGGCCACGGTTAGCCTCGGCGTTTCCAGCAATGATGAAAACGATGAACGCAATGATTGCAGGAATATGTCCGCGGAATATAAGCCATCCGCTTTCCTGTGCCTCTATTATTCCGGACAGCTGCATTGTACCAGTAAGTACAACAGCAGAAATAAGACAAAGACAAAGTGACATTTCATAAGAAATAAGCTGCACAGCTCCACGCATCGCAGACACAACACTGTACTTATTATTAGAGCTCCATCCAGCAAGGAATATACCGACAACACCGATACTTGAAATCGCTGTCAGCAAGAATACGCCAAGATTAAAATCAAGTATCTCGGCACCCTTATTCCATGGCATGAATGCAAAAGCTCCGACACTGCCTATCAATACAAGGAATGGAGCAATAATATAAAGAAGCTTATCTGCCTTATCAACAAAGAATATTTCCTTGATAAGCATTTTCACAACATCGGCAAAAACCTGGAATACTCCCCATGGTCCGACACGCATCGGGCCAAGACGACATTGGAAATATGCACAAACCTTACGCTCCATGAATATCAGCACGATAGCCAGCATAGCATAAGCTATAAGAATAAACAAGCCGACCAGTACGCACTCAATAAGGACTGACAGAAAGCTGCCCAAGCCCAATGTATCGCGCAGCAGACTGTCAAACCATGTTGTAACTATACTAAAATCAAACATTTCGATAAAATGAATTATTATTTATGAATTATCTATCGATATCCGGTATCACATAATCAAGTGTTGCTCCGACAGAAATAAGATCCGCAATCTTCTCACCACGCAACATCTCATCAAGAGCAGATACCAGTGGCAGCCCCATAGGACGGAATTTCAGACGATACGGACTCTTGTCACCACGGCTATCAAGATATACGCCGATTTCGCCACGACTTCCTTCCACAGCTGTGTACCATTGACCTTCCGGAACACGTATTATCGGTTTCTGCTTTATGTAGAAATCACCGGCCGGTATATTGTCAATAAGCTGTTCGAGAATTCTGACACTCTGCTCCATTTCTTTCATACGTACCATGTAACGATCGAAGCAGTCGCCATTATTCAAGACAATCTCATCAAAATCCACACTTCCGTACATATCGTAAGCATGATGCTTTCTCAAATCATTATGCCATCCGCATGCACGTCCGGTACCTCCGGTACAACCATAAGAGATTGCACTTTCGTGTGAAAGTTTTCCTACACCGACAAAACGGTTATGCAAAATAACATTTCCGGTGAATATGTCATTATATTCCTTAAACATCGGTTTGATATATTCACACAGCTTCTTAACGTTGTTTACAAAGTTAGGATCTATATCTGCATAGCATCCACCGATTCTATAATAATTTTGTATCAGACGACCACCGGTTGTCTCCTCCATTACATTCAGGACCTGCTCACGGTCACGCATTCCATAAATAAATGCGGTGAGCGCACCTAAATCCTGTGCACAGCATGAATAGAACAGCAAGTGAGAATCCAGACGCTGAAGCTCGTCCATTATCGTACGTATATACTTGATACGATCGCTGAGCTCCACGCCCATGGCTTCCTCTATGACAGAAACAAGCGCATGACGGTTCATCATAGCCGAAAGATAATCCAGTCGGTCTGTCAATGCCAATGTCTGAGGATATGTAAAGCTTTCGCACATCTTCTCAATACCACGATGTATGTATCCACAATGCGGATAGACCTTACGTATAACCTCTCCATCAAGAATGGTCTGCAAGCGAAGCACACCATGTGTTGCTGGGTGCTGAGGACCGATATTGATCACATAATCATCGTCTGTGAAAAGCTTATGATATGTCTCCGTTATCTTTCCGTTTTCGTCAAGATTATATTCAACTGTATAATCAGGCTCAGGATCGTCTTCAAGAGTGTATTTGTTGTTTTCCGGACTCATGTCATAATCCTTGCGCAAAGGATATCCGTTAAAGTCCGAGCGTAAGTAAAGACGGCGCATGTCCTTATGTCCGAGGAACTTTATACCGTAAAAATCAAAGACTTCACGCTCAAGTAAGTCAGCAGCCTTCCACAAATGACTTACGGTTGGAATATATGCGTTCTCACGATCAGGATTTACGACTTTTACGCTTATGCGCTCATAAGTCTTTGTATTCTCAAGAATATAAACACATCCAAGTCCCTCTTCACCGAAATCCTCTCCTACGATTGTAACAAGGAAGTCGAAATGCTTCTCGTTTTTCAATTTTGCCATCTGTGCGGCAAAATCGTTAAGTTCAAAAAGTTTATGTTCTAATTTCATATCCTTCCTTTAATTAAATATTGCCAGCTTTACCCATATCGTCAGATGCCAGATCATTTAACATGGATTTATCTACTTCTCCATCAACAATTATCGGTTTCTTCTCCTTATGGTTCGCTCCGCCGAAGAATTTTTCGATTTTCACCTTTCTCTGAAGCTGCATCATTCCATAAAGAATTGCTTCCGGACGCGGAGGGCAACCTGGTACATAGACATCAACGGGAACTATCTCATTGATACCTTTTACGACATGGTAACTGCTCTTAAACGGACCACCGGATATGGCACAGCCACCGACAGCAACCACATACTTCGGTTCAGCCATCTGATCATAAAGACGCTTGAATACCGGAGCCATTTTGTTTGTGATAGTTCCTGCACACATGATCAGGTCAGCCTGACGTGGTGAATTTCGCGTAACCTCAAAACCAAATCTTGCGAAATCGTATCTGGCGCATCCAACTGCCATAAACTCGATTCCGCAACAGCTTGTCGCAAACGTTAAAGACCACAACGAATTGCTTCGTCCCCAGTTGATCATCTGGTCCAGCGAACCGGTAACCACATTCACTCCACCTTCGTGAAGTTCCTGGACAATTTTCTCAAGAGAATCATTGTCTTTGAATTCCGAGTAAGGAATACTTTTGATGACAGGTTTCTTTACTTCCATTCCAAAGCTCCTTTCCGCCAAGCATAAGCCAAGCCAAATACAAGTACTAACAAGAAGAACCCGATACTTACGAGTGCCATAGCACCAAAGTCCTTCACCACTACTGCCCAAGGATAGAGGAACACTGTTTCCACATCGAAGATCAAGAACAGGATGGCAAAAAGATAGTAGCCTACGTGCACCGGTATCCAAGATGATCCATGAGTAGGAATACCACACTCAAAAGGTTCACCTTTCACCTTATTAAATGTACGAGGGCCTATGAGCTTTGCTATCACATAAGCCGCTACTACCAAGAAAACAGCCGTTATTAAAACGGTAATTAACAAGATAAAATACATAAAATATATAAAATATTACGTTTTTGTTTGCAGGGATAAATCGTATTCATGCTATTTTTAAGTGCGTAATAGAATATTTTCTACACCACAAACGTGTACACCGCTTATTTCAAAGTGCAAAGTTAATAATAAATATCCGAATATCACATAATAATAAAAAAAATATTTATTTATGTTTAATAGCATTACAGCCCATATTTGAATAAACGATAAAAGTAATTGATATACAAGTCGTTACACAGACATACAAAACTGCAACAGCCATAACATACCACAGAAAGAATATACTTTTCCACATGAAAGCATTATCCAACAATAGCGGATCATATAACTACTCGCATTTCAGTTATATATTAAAAAAGGACCTTTATTGACATTAATTCAGAACGGAAATGAAAAATTCCATATTACATTCTAAAAAATCAATCCGAAACTTTCACAAAGCCAATCTTAAACTCCAATACAGTCCATATTGCGTACCAGAAAAACCACATCACACAACAAGAAAAACATATATCAGCATCCTTATAATAAACCATTTATTCCAAATAATAAATCATTGTCAACTTGACTTTTCGCAATATCATATATGAATCATACTTTACAAAACGTAAAATATGATTATTAACAATGCATTTTTCACATCATATGTCCCAAATCAAATATGTACGCGTACGCATACATTATTTATATTTACAATAACATATCGCATCATGATAATAACAAAAAAAACTATAAAAAAAGGTTTTATATTTTGCAATATGCAATAGTTGAAGTATCTTTGCATTAGAAAAAACGAGATTTTGGGGTTGTTCCGGTTTGATCGGGATACTCATCAATATAAAACAAAACCGAGATAGTTTCTCTTGTTAATGGCGGGCCACATAAATCCCTTCGGGGACTAAGCTGTATAGCCGGTGGATTACAAAGACGGAGAGCTCTCAAATCCTATAAGCTCGGAGTTTCATCACATCATCGGGCAACCCCTTTTCTATTTAATTCACGCCACATCAGATATAAAATCAATCCACTTTACATATTAGTGCTAAACCATATATGGAAATTAAATAGAAAATACTTTTTACGACAGAATAATAAAACATCACATTATGTTCTCTGGAATAGTAGAAGAAATGGCGACTGTTGTCGCAATAAGAAAAGAGCACGAAAACATTCATTTTACTCTTAAATGCTCGTTCACAAATGAGCTGAAAATAGACCAAAGCATATCTCATAATGGTGTATGCCTGACCGTTGTTGACATTGACAACGACTGCTATACCGTCACCGCCATGAAAGAAACGCTTGACAGATCAAACCTCGGCCTTCTCAAACCGGGCGACAAGGTAAATGTAGAGCGCTCAATGAAGATGGACGGACGGCTTGACGGGCACATCGTACAAGGACATGTGGACGGTACTGCCACATGCACGAATATAAGTGACGCGGACGGCTCCACTTATTTTACATTCGAATACAAATTCGACAAAGAGATGGCCAAACGTGGATACTTCACTGTCGACAAAGGCTCTGTCACAGTGAACGGAGTGTCACTCACCGTATGCAACCCGACGGAAAACACTTTCACCGTAGCTATAATTCCATATACCTACGAACACACAAACTTCTGCAATATAAAAATCGGCAGCGTTGTAAATATTGAGTTCGATATACTTGGAAAATATATCGCGAGACTGAACTATCTGACCAAATAAAAACCAGTACATAAATATAGACTAAATGAGGTGGAATTCTTTAATTCCACCTTTTTTATTTCTATATGAGAAATACAGAATTTTCTTACAGAAAACTCAGACGACTGACTTACAATTTTTCTTGACATTATTTTGACAAAATATTTTCGCAAAAGAAATGTAAAGGAGTGTTAAATCGGGCATTATGCGGCCTATTCCGCTCCTTTCCGACTTCTGATATACCCCATATCATAGTCCGAACACACATATTTTGCATTATGATAATGCCCGTTTCATGGTCCGATTAAGCCCATTTCAGGGTGCGATATGGTGCTTTTCACCCCCTGATATTGGCTATTTCGCAAGCCGAAATGGTGCTTTTTGCAATATGGAGAAATATCCCTTAAACATAAGTTATTAGTATTCAATATATTATAAAAGTCTCTCATATTTCGTGTATTTGCGTCCGAGGATGAGTCTGTACGCAAATACGCGCTTATTTTTCGGGGTAGGATAGGAAACTGAAGCATAAAAATCAAAATCCGGTTACAATTTGAAAGTTACCCATACCGGTTTAATCCCAACCCATAGTTAGAAGTTCTGTGAAATTCATTTTATTGTCTCACTGTCCCTCTTACTTCTTTACCCAATACATAACATGCTGCGTCGATACAATGTGCCGGACGTGCTGACGCAAAAAATGGAGTCATCGCACAAGCAACAACTATAAATATGAAACAAATAGTTACGGTCTGACGACCGTTTTGGGGTTAATTTCAACATAATAGAGCAACACTTAACAGGGATTGAAAGCAAAATATTTTCATTAAAATCTATACCAGTTTAATTTGTACTGAGACGGAACACCGACACACGCAACTGTTACGAAAAGCTACAGAAACAGCGCATTTGTAAAAAATAATGTTAATAAACATACATAGTGATAAACTATTTCACGATAATTTTCATCTAAATGATTGTAACGGAAAAAATTATATTGATATTCAATATTTTATTGATATCCACACAAGAAATATTAAACTTTAAAATACACAAAATGAATAAGTATCAAACAACATGTCTGAGTGTCATGATTGCCCTATGCACTTCTGACGCCATGGCTCAACAGTGGACACTGAAAGACTGCATTGACTATGCATTGGCGAACAACATTTCATTGAAGAAAACCAAATTGCAGGAATACAGCGCCATTGAGGACGTAAAGCAAAGCCAGGCAAACCTTTTGCCTTCACTTAGTTTCTCGACCTCACAGAACGGCACCTACCGCCCATGGCCGGAAGAAGGTCGTGCCACGGTTGACAATGGATATGTAGAGTCGAGCATTGACAAAGTTTACTACAGTGGCTCATACAGCGTAAGCGGCAACTGGACAGTGTGGAACGGAGGCCGAAACACAAACACCATAAAACTCAATAAACTTACAGCCGAACAGGCACGGCTTGATTCTGCCGAGACAGCAAACAGCATACAGGAGCAGATAGCCCAACTATATGTACAGATATTATATTCTAACGACGCTATCAACGTATGCAAAGAAAGTCTTGAAACAAGTAAAAAGAATGAGGAACGCGGAAAAGACATGCTCGATGTCGGCAAAATAAGCAAGGCAGATCTTGCCCAGCTCACCGCGCAAAGAGCTCAAGACGAATACAATGTGGTCGAGGCCGAAAGCAACATGAGAAACTACAAACGACAGCTCAAACAGTTGCTTCAGATAGCAGACGATAAGGAATTCGACATTGCAATTCCAGAGACTACCGACGAAATGGCTTTGGTAGAAATACCTAATATAAACGATGTTTATACATCGACCCTTGCCATCAGACCAGAGATTAAAAACGCCAAACTCGGTATTGAGAGCAGCGATCTCAGCATTAAAATCGCAAAAGCACAGAAATTGCCGACCATTGGACTGAATGCAGGAATATCCACCAACACCACATCCATGAGCGACAATGCATGGGGCACTCAACTTAAAAACAATGTTAATGTAGGAGCAGGATTTACGGTCAGCATTCCTATCTTCGACAACCGCTCATCTAAAACAGCTGTAAACAAAGCAAAAATACAAAGAGAGAACTATATGCTTGAACTGCAGGACAAGCAAACCACACTCTACTCCACTGTCGAAAACTATTGGCTGCAGGCTGTCACCAACCAAAACAAATTCAAGGCTGCCAAGGTTTCCACTGAAAGCGCAAAGGCAAGCTACGAGCTTCTCAGCGAACAATTTGCACAGGGACTGAAAAATATAGTTGAACTGATGACTGGAAAAAACAACCTGCTCACAGCCCAACAAAACGAACTGCAAAGCAAATATCTCGCAATACTAAATATAGATATGCTGAAATTCTATGAGACAGGTAAATTAAAATAAACATACAAAGAAAACAAGAGAGAGATGAAAAAAATCAGTAAATTATGGATTGCTGTCGGAATTATAGTCCTGATAGCTCTGATAACGTGGCTGTTGTCCGGCAATAAGAAGAAAGAAGAAGTTACTTTCGAGACGGTAGCGGCAGCTCCGGCTACAATCAGCAACAGCATTACTGCTACCGGTACAATCGAGCCTGTTACTGAGGTGACAGTAGGTACACAGGTCAGTGGTATCGTCAGCAAACTTTATGTCGATTACAACAGTATTGTAAAAAAGGGACAGGTTATAGCCGAGCTCGACAAGACCAATCTTATCAGCCAGCTAAACACCGCAAAAGCTAATCTGCAAAGTGCAGAGAGCAACCTGAGATATCAGACTGCCAACTACAAGCGCTACAAGGCTCTTTATGACAAAGGACTTGTAAGTGCCGACGAGTTTGAGACCGCACAGCTGTCATACAAACAAGCGAAGGAACAGGCTGCATCTTCCAAAGAAGAGGTAAACCGTGCAGAGACAAACCTCGGCTATGCAACCATCACCTCACCTATTGACGGAGTTGTATTGTCAAAAGCTGTAGAAGAAGGACAGACTGTTGCCGCAAGTTTCTCTACACCTGAGCTTTTCACCATCGCACAGGACCTTACCGACATGCGCGTCGTAGCCGATGTTGACGAGGCAGACATAGGCAACGTCAAAGAAGGCAACAGAGTGACATTCACTGTTGACGCTTTCCCGGACGATACTTTTCAAGGCACTGTTACACAGGTTAGACAGGAAGCTACGACAACCAACAACGTTGTAACATACGAAGTTGTGATAAGCGCTCCTAATGCTGACCTGAAACTGAAACCGGGACTTACCGCAAACGTAACTATTTATACGGCCGAAATAAACGGTGTTCTTTGTGTACCAAGTAAGGCGTTAAGATATACGCCGACCAAAGAGACTATAGGAAACAAAAAGATACAGGACGTACAGGGCAAGAACAAGGTTTGGACGCTTGAAGGCGACAAAATCGTGGCTCATAGTGTAAATATCGGTGCCACGGACGGTACGCACACACAGATATTAAAAGGTATTGAGTCGGGTACGAAAGTCATTACAGGCATCAATGTCATAACAGATGACCAGCCGGAGGAAGCCGTGTCAGAAAGCAGTCCTTTTGCACCGGGTCCGCCTGACAAGGATAAGAAAAAGAAATAAAACGTAATGCTCATGGAGAAAAAAATCGTTATTGAACTTCAGAACGTGAAACGTAACTTCATCGTAGGCGACGAGACAGTGCACGCCTTACGTGGGGTTTCGTTCAAGATACACGAAGGTGAGTTTGTCACGATAATGGGCAAATCCGGATCAGGAAAATCAACACTGCTCAACCAGTTAGGGTGTCTAGACACTCCAAGTAGCGGCGAATATTACCTTGACGGCATATCGGTTCGGAAGATGTCGAAATCGCAACGTGCCACATTACGTAACAAAAAAATCGGCTTTATCTTCCAGAACTACAATCTGCTGCCAAAGACCACGAGCATAGAAAACGTGGAGCTGCCGCTTATGTACAATTCTGCGGTAAGCGCAAAAGAGCGTTTTGAACGGGCGGTGGAGGCACTGCGGGCTGTAGGACTGGAAAACCGGATGTACCACAAATCGAATCAAATGTCCGGAGGACAAATGCAGCGTGTGGCCATAGCCCGGGCACTTGTCAACAATCCCGCCGTAATACTTGCCGACGAGGCTACCGGTAACCTCGACACACGCACATCGTTCGAGATTCTTGTATTGTTCCAGAAGCTACATGCCGAAGGGCGAACGATAATATTCGTCACACACAACCCAGACATTGCCAACTACTCCTCACGCAACATAATGCTGCGTGACGGAGTGATAATAAGCGATGAGATAAACAATAATATTCTCTCTGCGAAGGAAGGTCTGGATGCACTACCTGCAAACAGCGACGAATAATGCAAGCCGGCTTCCATTACACAAACAACAATAAGAATTAAATATGAACTACGCTAATCTGTTCAAAATAGCACTAAAAGCCATTGCAGCCAACAAGATGCGATCATTTCTGACTGCTCTTGGCATCATAATCGGTGTAGCATCGGTTATAACGATGCTTGCCATCGGACAAGGCTCAAAGAAAAGCATACAGGCAAACATCGCCGAAATGGGCTCGAACATGATTATGATACATCCAGGTGCTGATATGCGTGGAGGTGTCAGACAGGACGCCTCATCGATGGAGACACTGAAAATAACAGACTATACCACTCTAAAGGACGAATGCAACTACATAAAAGCCATAAGCCCGACAGTAACAAGCAGCGGCCAGTGGATATATGGAAACAACAACACTCCATCAACCATATACGGTGTCAATCAGGATTATCTCGAAATTCGCCAGCTCTCAGTAAGCGACGGTGAAATATTCACCGACGCCGACATAAAATCAAGTGCCAAAGTATGTATCCTTGGTCAGACCGTGGTTGACAATCTGTTTCCTGACGGTTCTGATCCCATAGGAAAAGTTGTACGTTTCAATTCCATACCATTCCGAGTAATTGGCGTGCTCAAGAAGAAAGGCTATAACTCTATGGGAATGGACCAGGACGACTTGGCTCTGGCTCCATATACCACCGTAATGAAACGTATTCTGGCACAGACTTACTTAGGGGAAATAACATGTTCGGCAATAACAGAAGGAGTGACAGACAAAGCCATAGAGGAAATTACGCAGATACTGCGCCGTACTCATAAACTGAAAGAGGCCACAGACACCACTCCCGGAGACGACGACGACTTCAACATACGATCGCAAGAGGAATTGTCGAGCATGATGAACTCAACCACCGACATGCTTACAGTTCTTTTGGGATGTGTCGCAGGCATCTCACTCATTGTAGGCGGTATCGGAATTATGAACATAATGTATGTGAGCGTGACAGAACGTACACGCGAGATAGGTCTGAGAATGAGTGTCGGAGCACGTGGTATAGATATTCTGAATCAATTCCTCATCGAGGCCATAATGCTGAGTGTCACAGGAGGAATAATCGGAGTACTGATAGGCGTTGGGGCATCTTATGCCGTAAATGCCTTCGCCCACTGGCCTATATTCATACAACCGTGGAGCATAATAATGAGTTTTGCTGTCTGCACATTTACAGGTGTGTTCTTCGGATGGTATCCGGCAAAGAAAGCCGCAAAGCTCGACCCGATAGAAGCAATAAGATACGAGTAGAACCTGATTGCTCACATAATAATAGTTTAACAAAGAAGTGAAGCCGGTTGCATAAATTTCTGCAGCCGGCTCCTTCATTATTCATACTATCTCTTCCGGACTGCTAACAAAAGTAGTAGCTCCGTGTTCTATCAGAAATTCGCGGTCACGGAATCCCCACAACACACTGATGCATGGCATTCCACAATTGCGTGCCGTCATGACATCAACATCACTGTCGCCTATATAAACTGCGCCCTTTTTGTCAACACCCAATGCTTTCAGAGCTTCAATCACAGTGTCTGGAGCAGGTTTCTTACGTATGCCCTCACGCTCACCTATCGCCACCTCTACATAGCCGTTAAAGAAATGACGGCACAATTCCTGCGTAGCAGCATAAAACTTGTTACTCACCACAGCCACCTTCCTGCCGTTACGTTTCAGTCGCTCAAGCATCTGCATGACTCCCGGATAAGGTTGCGTTGTGTCCAGGCCATGCTCCAGATAATGACTGCGGAACACGCTGTAAGCCTCATCAAAGCGAGGATTATCCATACCTCCGGGAACAGCGCGTTCCATAAGTTTTTTCACACCGTTGCCCACAAAGCGCCTCACTTCATCAGTTGTACGTTCGGGCATTCCACAATATTTCAAGGCATAATTACAGCTTGCAGCCAAATCATCAAGCGTATTCAGCAGCGTTCCGTCTAAATCGAAAACATAAGTTTCGTACATATAGTTATCCTAATTATATATTTCGTAATACGGCACAAAATTACAAAAACATACTTACAGACAATAACAACAGAGTGAAAAAATCAACCTCACCCCTACTCTCCGCCCAATAAAGACAATTACTTTTAACACAAAAACAACCGAGACAAACGTTATAAGCTTACAATATCGTGATGTACTGACACATATCATCACATCTTTTTTATCGTGGCTGTATAAATTCTATGTAAATCATATTTATTCATCGGCTCCCATAGAATGTCTGAAAACATTATGGCTGCACTTAGGTATAAACAGTGAAAGTGCATTTATTCACCTAGTAATAAATGCAAACATACCAAAACTGATAAATCTTCACCCCAAGAGCACATCACCTTTACTGTACTTTTTCTGTATGCCGTAAATCATTGTTTTTAAAGAGACTCTAACGATAAAATTAACGTGAATTGTTTAGAGTACTTTACTTACCGATGCATCAGGCATACATCATTGAATATCAGCGGCTATTCATTTTAAAAGGTACAAGTCATATTCTGACAATTGAACGAAGTCGAAAAGAAAGTGTAAGGTGTTTACATTCAATGGCTTTCGCTCATGGTCTTGTACCGCCTTTTTTCAGTCTTTTTGTGAAATGTCCTCTGCCATGTACAAAACATTGATAGACAAAGGATTTCACCGTATATGTTACAGAACGCTTGATTAGTTTCGCAAAGATAATGTTTTTCTTGTAAATCCATGATTATTACTCAAATAAATTTGTTACTTTTGCTGTGAGTAAAAGTTTTCGTCGCATTGAGTAAAATGTAACAGTATGTATAAACGAGCAGAATATCAGTTGATTACAGAACGCATGAAAGAGCCTCGTAGATTCATTCAGGTCGTTATGGGTGCCCGGCAGATAGGAAAATCAACGGTGGTCAAACAAGTGCTGAAAGATTTGGATATGCCTTACCAGTTCTTTTCTGCCGACAATGTTCCGGCTACGAACAGTGCATGGATTTCCGATTGTTGGGCAGCTGTGCGAAGCTTGAAGGAGAGCAAAGGCTGGGGAAGCGTTATTCTTGTAATTGACGAGATACAGAAGATTGCCAATTGGAGCGAGGTGGTGAAAAAGGAGTGGGACGATGATACGTTCCATGACTGCGACATTAAGGTCTTGATTTTAGGAAGCAGTCGTGTACTGTTGGAAAAGGGATTGTCTGAGTCATTAGCTGGGCGATTCGAGGAGATACGCATGAGTCATTGGTGCTATAAGGAAATGAAGGAGAGCTTCGGGTTCTCGCTCGACCAATATATGTTTTATGGAGGCTATCCCGGTGCTGCCACTTTAATTGGCGATGAAGACCGCTTCAGCCAATACATCCAGTCGGCAATCATCGAGGCGACCATTAACAAAGACATTCTGATGGATACGCCAATAAGTAAGCCAGCCTTACTTCGGCAGACCTTTGAGCTGGGGGCAGCTTATTCAGGGGAATTGCTTTCACTAAACAAGATGTTAGGTTCGCTTCAAGATGCCGGAAACACAGTAACATTGGCAGGCTATATCAATCTGTTGGACGAAAGCGGATTGCTTTGCGGACTCCAGAAATTCAGCATGGATATGGCAAGGCGACGTGCCAGTATTCCTAAGTTGCAGGTCTATAACAATGCGTTGAAGATGGTATATAGTCCGTTGACCTTTGAACAAGCGATACTCAACCGCAAAGCATGGGGACGAATCTTTGAATCGGGTATCGGTGCCTATTTGGTAAGCCAAGCCTTCGTGCATCGTTTTGAAATATTTTATTGGCGTGAGCGGGATGATGAAGTTGATTTCGTTTTGCGTAAGAAAGGTTCGGTGGTAGCCATTGAGGTGAAAAGCAATGCGGAAAAACGGACGGACGGGCTGGATAAATTCCGCAAACTATTCAATCCGCAAGCGGCGTTTATTGTGGGAGACGGGGGCATCAGTGCGGAGGATTTTCTTTCAATGGATGTGAGAAAGTTGTTTTGAAGTATAGAATTTTATCCAGAGATAAGTTAAATTCAAGTCGTGAGTGATATTCACGGTATAAAATTGTAAATCGTATGGCAGTACAATCAAATGATAATGATTTGAAAGACCTTCTTGTTCAGGTAGGCAAAGGAGAATTGCAACTCCCAGAATTTCAACGTTCATGGGTTTGGGATGATTCAAAAATACGGAAACTTATAGAAAGTATAACCATGGGGTTTCCTATGGGTGCTTTAATGTTCTTAGAAACAGGGGGAGAGGTAAATTATAAACCCAGACTTTTTACAGGAGTTGACCCTAAATATAAGGATGTTGAGCCAGAATATTTAGTACTGGATGGGCAGCAGAGACTTACTTCTCTTTATCAAGTTTTTATGGGTAAGAGGCCTGTAGAAACATGCTTTGAAAGGAATAAAAGTACAACCATATATAGGTTCTATTATTTAGACATAAAAAAAGCTTTGGATGAAAGTGTAGATAGGGAAGATGCTATTATTTCTATATCGGATAAGAAAATAATAACTAGTAATATAGGCAAGGATATAGATTTGGATTTGCGTACTCGTCAAAATGAATTTGAGAAAATGATGATACCATTGAATATCTTGTTTTCGGATGAGTGCTATGATTGGCTGGATGAAATGGAAGAATATCATAATGAGACATTTAATAAGGATATAAGAGATATAAAGAAAAAATTTAGAAAGCAAATTTTAGAGCCTGTCACAAAATACAAATTGCCTGTAATCAAAGTGTTGAAATCAACATCTCAGTCATCTGTATGCCAGATATTTGAAAATGTCAATCGAGGTGGAGTTCCACTTAACGTATTTGAATTGGTCACGGCCTCTCTTGCTGCGGAAGGCATCGAATTACGCCAAGAATGGAAAAATATCAAAAAGGATTTTGATGTTCCACAGTATGATGTACTTCATGACGTAAATGGAACTGATTTCATAACTTCTATGACATTGTGGGAAAGTTATGAACAATCTCTTATTAAAGATACAGGGGTGAAATGCAAGAAAAAAGATGTCATGGGATTACGCCGTTCAGTTTTTGAGGCCAAAAGAGACGGTATGAAAAATGCATTTATAGATACTGCCAGATTCTTGATAAGACAAGGAATATATACAGCCGCTAACCTTCCTTATAATACTCAATATATTCCGCTTGCCGCCATATTTGCATATGACAATAGCCATCAGAAAGTACTTAACAATTTGCCTAATTTGCAGAAACTTTCCAAGTGGTATTGGTGTGGGGTTCTTGGCGAATTGTATGGTGGAGCGAATGAGACACGTTACGCATTGGATATTAAGGATTTTTTTGCATGGGTAGATGATGATGCGATTATACCTGATACAGTAGCCCGCTCAAGTTTTCAAGCTACGAGGCTTCTTTCTTTGCAGACAAGGAATAGTGCTGCGTACAAAGGCTTAATGGCTTTGATACTTCAAGATGAGCCGTTGGATTTTGCAACAGCAAATAAAATGTCTGTTGCCACATACACTTTGGAGAATACGGATATACACCATATATTTCCAGCTAGTTATTGTGAAAAGATGGGCTATCCAATGAAAAAATGGAACTCGGTCGTGAATAAAACCATGATAAGTGCATCAACCAATCGTTCAATTGGTGGTATGGCTCCAAGTAAATATGTACAGAAATTATTTAGAGAAAATGCTGATGTAGAGTCGGTAAAGAAGGCTATCTGTAGTCATAAGATAGATTTTGATTTACTGAGCGAAGACAAATTTGTAGAATTTATAAATGATAGAGCAATAAAACTACTTGATAGAGTAGAAAAGGCGACAGGTAAAGTTGTCACAGGAAGAGATAGCAAAGAAACAATAGAGGCTTTTGGCGATAGTTTAATTGCACGAATGTCGATGTAAGTTGAATTGTTTTGAGAATTTAATTATGTAATAAAATGAAAGAAAGCTATGGATGCATTAAGTCTCACAAAAGTAAAATCATTGTTCATCCTAACTTTAATACAAAGAGACGATGGACAAAAGAAACAAATTTTGGAGACGTCAACAGATGTCGCATGTGTTTAAAGCTCGCATGATTCTTTATGCAGCTTATGGAACTCCTATTATCCGTGAGAATGGAAGTATAGACAATCATCCGCATTGGTTTGAGTTGGCAAAAGAAAAATGGGCAAAGGTGTATCAAACCACAGGCACTCCTTGTAGTTGCTGGATGTGCAGGGGTGAAAAGTATAACCGTAGGGAATATAAGAGGGAAACTTTGCGCATAATTCGAGAGTCAATGGAGTAGAAATAGGAAAGCCATTTTTTGCGTATCTAAGCAAAGGTATGGCTTTCGTTAGTTTTGTCATCTGTATTGGTGATAAATATCCGAGAGTGTATCATAAAATCCCCAACCGCAATTATTGGCATTCTCAAGTAATTTCTCTATCCGCTCATAATATTGGGTCAATAAGCCATTCATGAAAATAAACTTCATGGCTTTGTCGAAATTGTTTTCCAAAGTAATGTAGTATTGCTCCCACATGTCGCCAAAAGTCACGGTATATTCGCATCCCTGTTCAATGTAAAATAGCATTAGGTCAGCGACATAGGTAGGTTCAGTTTTCAGTTTTTGGAAATCGGAAATGACTTTCCTGCACTTTGCGAATGAGGGCTTTTCCGAGAAACCACGGGTGGGGAAGAACTCCTGCCGGATGGCTTTCTTGCATTTCTCCAATTCGGCTTTGCTGTCAGGAGTTAGATAGAACTCCAGATAGTCTTTGGCTTCTTTACGTGCGTCATAAAGTTCAAGCATCACTTCGATAACTTGTTCTTTGGAGAGCGTTTGCAGGTATTTTTTTAGTTTTGCTTTTGACATATTTGTTTGTTATAGGGTTGTTGTATATAGTTTTTCTACCAGCGGCACATAATACTCTCGTACCTCCTCCGCTGTGGGCGTATGGGCACCAGGAAAGTGATAGGTATGAGTATAGTGTTGCAAGAACAACGGTTCAAAATGCGCCAGATGGTCATTCTCCCCGAATAGTCCCCAGATGCGGTTATCCAGTTCCGGTCGGTAGGCATCCCATTGGTGGGCTTGTACCTCGGCAAACTCGTCTATCAGTAATTGGTTTATTACGAGTTGCTGATACCCGTCTGTCCGTGGCGATTTGTATTCGTGCTCTCCGATGCGTTCAATGAGAAAGCAGGTCATTTCCAAGTAAGGATTGCCCAATAGGGCGGGTAGTCCATGGCGAGAAGCAACGATTTGTGCCAAGAATGCGCCATTGCTATTGCCCACTAATACGCAGGGGTTTTCTTGTTGGCAGATATCCTCAATAAATGCCAATGCCTCTTTCGGATGCAAAGGCAGGTCGGGGGTGAGGACTTCTGCTTTGCTCGCAAATGCTTGCCTCAATGCTTGTGCTGGTATGCAGCTGCCCGAAGCGAAGAAACCGTGCAGAAAAAGAATTTTCTTTATCATCATTGTCCGTTTGTTATAATTTCCCAATGCCCGTTTTTGTCCGAGCCGATGCGTTTGATAACCGTTCCATTCAGTTTTTTAATATAACGAGCTACGGTAGCCCGACCAATGTTCAGTGCTTTGGCATATTCATCGTAAGTATATTCCGGATGTGCCTTAATCAGGGTAATAAATCGCGTTGCAGTATCATTTACAGTATCACCTCTATTGTTTACAGTATCATTTATGCTTTGCTGATACTGTAAAATCCTATTTTCAAGGTTGGTGATATGCTGGGCAAGCATGACATCTTGAATAATTGTGCTGTCTTCTTGCTCTCGGCTATCAATCAAGGCCTGGATATATTCACCTTTGGCTTCTTTCGTTACGATGGAAGGGATGAGTCCTAACTGTCTTTGTATGATGTTCATCAGAAGCCTTGTGGTGCGCCCATTGCCGTCCACCCACGGATGAATGGTTACCAGACGGAAATGGGCTTCGAAACTCAGACGATAGCAGGCCACCATATTATTTCTATCTACAGAAACAAGTGCATCGTTCAGCCATTGGCAAAAATCTGCGGTAGTTTGTGGAACTTTTTGAAATGCCATATAACTTCTTCCTCCAATGCCTGCACTTACGTTGCATCGGCGCAACTCACCTTTTGAGGAATCAAAGTTGCCGCCCATTGTGGAGTATTCAGAACCCGTACGTCGCATGACTTTAGCTGCCAACTCGCATAAAAAATTGACTGCATAGGGCTTGGATGTTTTTGCCCATTCAAAACCGAAAAGATAAGCGTTTTTAAGGTCCACATTCATCATCTGCTCAACAATGCTTCTACCTTTGGCAGCAATGCCTTCATCGAACAACAATTGGTTTTCCACCTCTGTTACGGTAGAACCTTCGATGGCGGTTGAGTGCGTAATAAGCGAATAGAGGTAGAATTTCTCATAATCAACCTGTTGCTCAATTCCTGAAGCTGTGTATCGGCTTATGGTTTCTATCAGTTTCTTATCAATATCTTTCATCGTATAGCTTTATTTGACTTTGGAATCATTCATAAATGCAGCATCTTTTGTTACAAACCATTCGGAACAAGTCCGAGCCGATTAATGGATTCATTTACGAATTGCAAGGCTTCATGTATCCTTAGCACCTCTGTGTAATCCCAAAATTTCACTTCATCTTTTATAGGGAGTGATTCTATCTCTTTTTTAATCCGTTCAATCTGTTTTTGGTCTGTGACGGCGACAATGCCTTGAACCGCTTTGTTGTTCTTGGCTTTCATTAAGTTTAGTATCAGGCTGTCGATAGAGCCGGAAGTTTGAACTTCAAACACATAAATCACGCGCCCCATGTTCCCAATGGTGACTTCCCATATTGCATCAACCACTGCGCCTGCGGCAACTTTCTTCTCAACTTCAGCCCGGAAACCTAAGCAATGACCGATTTCTGCCACTTTGTCCCGGATGTCATTGTGGATGAACGTCGCATCTTTTTTACTCGTAGCAATAAGTTCTTCTTCTTTGTCGGGAATGGTGCAGTCTGTAGAATCGTCTTGTAACTTATTCCAGATAAAAGAATTTAACGCCAATAAATCGCAGATTTCATTATATCCGTATTCCTGGGACTTCGCAAGCAATTCTCGTCCGATACCGGACAACTGTTCATACATTTTCCCGTCCAATCGTGCCTCATAGCGCGGAAGGTTATTAATATTCAAAGTTTTAAATCCTGTGTATGTCTTTTTATTCCAAAGTAGATATTGCGAGGGATAAGTTTTGCATAACAGCTCGCTCATAATAGCCGGACCAATACCTTTAATCTTTGAACGGAAATCATCCCATCGCTTTTCAATGTCGGCTTCTCCATAAATTAAATTGGCAAATTGTTTGCGGAGCAATTCAATCCCATTGGCTTCTATGATATTATCAATCTGATAATGCTTATTGCCCCACATAGCCATGGCCCATAGGGGTGAAAAATATTCGAACAGTTCATCTTCCGACAAGGAAAGAAGCCGTTCTTTGGTGAAAGCCTGAGCTTTTTGCTGTGCCTCCATCCGTGCTTGTTTTGTCTCATTGGCTGCTGATGGATTTTGAGTCAGCCATTCTTTATAAGAAGCAAGATATTTTGTCAGTTTCTGTTCGTTCATTCTATTTATTGCGTTTATTATATTCTACATTAGGTTCTGCCGCCATTGAGTATGAATTTTCCTGCAAGCTATAAAATTTCGGTTCATTTGCAGTATTTTCATTGTCCGACCATTGTTCACATTGACGGATAACCGTTTCCAATGCGTTGGCAGCTTCTTCGGGTGGATAATGGTATTTTTTTAGTAGTCGTTTTATCATCTTTCGCATACCAGCCCGTGCCGATTCTTTTTTTTGCCAGTCGATTGTGCGATTCTTCCGAAGAGCTTCTGTAAGTTCTTTGGTCATGGCTACCAATTGTTCATTGGTATAAACATCTTGTACGGCTTGCGGCTTCGTCAAGGCATCGTAGAATGATTTTTCTTCTCGTGTAAGACCTAAGTCATTCCCAGCAGATTCGGATGATGAGATTTCTTTTGCCAAATTCAAAAGTTCCTGTATCACTTCTTCGTTGGTAAGCAATCCTTTCAGATAGGAGGACAAGGAACGGTTCAACAGGTCAGAAAATTTTTCAGCCTGCACAATGTTTGTCTTTTGATACAATGATACACGTTCAGCCAGCAGTCGTTTCAGAAGTTCAACCGCAATGTTTTTTTCCTTCATCTTCGACACTTCTTCTAAGAAAGCAGAGTCAAACAAAGAAAATTCTGCTTTGACATCTGAGAACAGATTGATAACTCCGTCACTTTTTACACTTTGTTTCAGCAACTCACCAATTCTTGCATTTATTTCTTTCTTGGAAACTTTTCCTTTTCCTGTCATTCGTGAAAGCAGGGTACGGACGGTTTCAAAGAAAGCCGCTTCGTAGCGTTGTTGTTCATTTAGCAGGCTACGGCATAATGTGATGGAATTATGCAATAGCATAGCTTCCTTTAGGAATGTCTGTTGCTTCTCTTGTTTATCAGGCGACATAATAAAGTTTACGCCACCTTTGATGATTTTTGCACACTCAGCATCCGATGCGGTTTGGAAATGAATGTAATCATAACCATGGAACAGATCACGACATACTTCCAGTTTTTCTTTGAATTTAAGCAGAGCCGTTTCTTTAATATCAGGATTGCCAAAATTCTTACGGTCACGTCGAGTATAATCGTGCATAGCTTCTTTCAAAGCCTTTGCTATTCCTATATAATCAACCACCAATCCGCCGGCTTTTCCGTTAAATACGCGGTTTACACGGGCAATGGCTTGCATCAGATTATGTCCGCTCATAGGTTTGTACACATACATGGTAGCCAATGATGGGACATCAAAACCTGTCAACCACATATCCACAACAATGGCTATCTTCATCGGGTCGTTATCGTCCTTGAAGCGTTTGGCAAGCTCTTTCTTGTATTGTTTGTTGCCAATGATGTCGTGCCACTCCTCCGGGTCTTTATTGCTTCCGGTCATTACTACCTTTACTTTTTCATCCCAATCAGGACGGAGTTCCAATATCTTGTGATATATACTCATGGCAATAGGGCGTGAATAGGCAACAATCATGGCTTTTCCCGTTAGTTCATATTGTCGGTTTTCTTCATAGTGTTTCAAAATATCCCGGCAAAGGGAATCTATTGTAGCTGGAGCACCCAAGATTTCCTCCAGATGCGACATCTCTTTCTTGCTCTTTTCAATCTGTTTTTCCGTTGCCCCTTCTTCAGCGAGAAGTTCATATTCGTCATCAATGGCTTTGAGGGTGGCTTCATCCAGTTTCAGATTGACTACGCGCGATTCATAATACACCGGACAGGTGGCACCATCGGCCACGGCTTGTGTCATGTCGTAAACATCAATATAGTTACCAAACACTTCTACGGTATCGCGGTCTTTGGTGGAGATAGGTGTTCCCGTAAAGCCTATGTAAGAGGCATTGGGCAAGCAATCGTGAATGATTCTTGCAGCACCGATGACTCGTTTGGCTATATCTTCCCCTTTTTCATTCTTAGTCATTCTGATTTTTTCTTCGAAACCGTATTGACCGCGGTGGGCTTCGTCTGTCATGACCACAATGTTTTTTCGCAAAGAAAGAGGTTCATACGATTCCTCAAACTTTTGCATGGTGGTGAATACTATGCCGTTTGCTTCTCGTCCGGACAGTAGGGATTTCAAATCGTCCCGACTTTTTGCTTGTACGGGAACTTGACGTAAGAAGTCTTGGCATTTGGAGAATTGTGTATAAAGTTGGTCGTCTAAGTCATTGCGGTCGGTGATTACGACAATGGTCGGCTGTGAGAGTTCTTCTTGCAACAGGTGGGCATAGAAAACCATGGACAATGATTTTCCGCTGCCTTGTGTATGCCAGAACACACCTATTTTCCCATCATTCCCAATAGCAATCTTTGTACGTTCTATTGCTTTCTTTACGGCAAAGTATTGATGATAGGCTGCCAATATCTTAGCATCTCCAGATTCGTCTTTTGAAAAACATACAAAGTTCTTGATGATGTCTATCAAGCGTTCCTTGGCGAATATTCCTTCAAAAAAGGTGTCATAATCGGCAAAATCCGTACTCTCATAATCACCGTCTTTGGTTTTCCATTCCATATATCGGTCTTCCTTGCTGGTGATTGTTCCGGCTTTGGAGCAAGCCATATCACTCATCACGCAGAATACATTATATATAAATAAGGAGGGGATTTCTTTCATGTAGTTCCGCAGTTGAAGATACGCTTCTGATGCATCTGTTTCTTCACGTGAAGGTGATTTGAGTTCAATGACAACAAGTGGTAATCCATTGATGAAAACAATCATATCAGCCCGTTTTTCTGAATGTTCTACGAATGTCCACTGGTTGGCTATCTGAAAATCGTTTCGATTGACGTGTTCATAGTCTATCAAATAAACTATTTCGTTTCGTTGTTCTTTACCGTCAAAGTAAGAAACTTCTATGCCATGCTGAAGATAGTCCATGAAAAGCTCGTTCTTCTGAGTCAGGCTTCCAGTATCTATGTCTTTCAGTTTGGCAATAGCCTCGTGAATAGCAGTTTGTGGCTTGCTTGGATTTATTGTGGTCAAACTATTCAACACCTGTTCTTCGTAGAACGGCACATAATAATCGCGTTCTATGTCCGGACCATATAGATGCTGATACCCCATGTTTTCGTACAGGGTAATCAACGCGTTTTCATAACTTCCTTCTGTGAATGACATATCGCTAATTCTTTAAGTTGTTCAAGTAAGAATAGTAAACTTCTTTATACGCTTCGTAATCTTGCTTATATAGGGCTTCAGAAGCAGAGAGAATCACACCGCCTAACTCCAAAGGATTTTCTTCATCAAACAATTCGTTGAATGGCTGGCAATCTTCGTAATGGATGCGTGAATTGGGTCTGTTGGAATTGGTATAAACGTGCAGAATAAAACCTCCTATTACATCTGTCGTTTTGTATGCTAATAACGCTATAGTCTTGTCAAAGGGGGTATGTTGTTTATCTTGCCCATGTGAAGCAAAACCTGAACTATTTCTCATTTCACTGAGCTTTTGGACAACAGATGCAATCCGTCTAATCAATTCTATTTTGTCCGTTTTGTGTAATTCGTCTGTGAACATATTTTCCAATGTCAGTTTCACCAAAGTTTGAAACTGCCAATCAGTATTGTATGCGACAGCTTGATTAGTAAGAATTGTCTTGCAAAGACTTTCTATCATGCTTTTGCAGACTTCAATGCATAAGTCTGGATTGGTTTCAATCGTATTCTCAATGGTCGAAAGATGAGCATTCAAGTAATTGAAACTTGGCATTTTACTAATATGTTCACGAATCCATTTCATATAGATGTTTTTTATGCGGCTATGTTTAAATTGCCATTTATCCGGCGGTTCAGCTCGATTTTGTCGTCAAGGGATGAAAGAATGGCTGCTATCTTCTTTTGGATATTAATGTCTTTATGGAATTTTATTTCAATAGGATGAATATGGTTCCTGTTTAAAGTAGGTACGGCACTTCCTCCGCTAAAAGAAGATAGTGGTAATGTTTTTAACAGATAATATAAATATAAGGGGTCATTCCCTTTAAAGTCATCTATATATAAAACAGTGTTATGTGCCCAACATCTATTATAAATATAAGGTGTTCCAATATTTCCACTTCTGCCGATTGTTATGCATGGACTAATAGGAGTTGCTTGGTTATGAAAACCAATTATTCCATTGGACCCAGCAACAGGAATTGTACCTTTTTTCATTTGAACTTTCGGAAGATCATGCCCTCTTCTGAAATTTAAAATATCTCCTAATCTACAAATAATAACTTCTTCCATAAATGAGAATTTAGCGGTTCAAAAATTCTTTATTCCATATAGGCAAACAAGAGTGCTGCGTAAAATAATCCTGTAATAATAGAGCTTCAATTAAGCCAGGAAGATATTTTCGCTCATCTATAATATACCATTCAATGATTATTTGTTCGATTTTAGTATCTTCTTTTATCTTTTTAGCAAAAAAATCTTCCCTTTTTATACCGTCCTATTTGTTATTTAGCCTCTTTCTTAAATCTTGTGACTTAAAACTTCCCTTCTGCAATATGGTACCGCTCTTCCCAATATATAGTATATCTCCGATTTCTGTATTTTTACGAAAAATATAGACACCATATCCACCATCTGGTATATCTTTGGTTTGTTTTCTTAAAGAATCTCCCAATCTAAAAGAGCAATATCCTTTTGCTTTCGTATAGTTTTCTATATTCATTATTTATTGCATTTTAATTTCACCTGACATTAATCTTGGAAGCAATAAATCTCTTATTTCTGTGAGATTTTCACTTTCAGTATGATACATATCCTGTGCATGAAGTAATCGTTTATATAAATCATTGAATTTTAGGACAATATTTTGAGGTGGATAGACTATTCTAATTAAAGCAAAATCTGAATATTTGAGCGTCTGTCTTACCCCTCCTATAGAACGAGCTATCACCTCTTCTTTAAAGGATGGTAACTGCCTATACATATCAAAGAAATAATGGTATTCTTTCTCACATGAGAACACTACATATACAGGGCTAACACAGCCATCAAACATAAAAGAATTTCTACCCATAGAGCCAATATTAACACGTGCTGGGTTATAAGCAAATGAATTTGGTTTTACCAAAATGTATTTTGCTATACTATCACTGAAAACTTGTTTGGTAAAATACTCCTCGGAAAGCATTAGTTTTCCCGTAGTTACTGGAGATAATACTTTTACGTCAGAACGTATTCCAACTTTTTCTTTTTCTTGGGTTGTCACTTTGCCAAGTTCAATAACTTTCCATCCTTCCGGTATTCTTCCAAGCTCCGAATCCACAAATTTTCCATTCTTAAACGGCTCGAAATCCACGAACCAGGCCTTGAACAACGCCTGCGCCTGCTGCTCTAAATTGCCATTTATCCGGCGGTTCAGCTCGATTTTGTCGTCAAGGGACGAAAGAATTGCGGCAATTTTAATTTGTTCGTTGATATTAGGTATGTAGCAATTTATATTTTCAAATGTGTCTTTTGTTATCGTGTCAAAAACCGAACCATGGGAAGAATTCTGTAATTCTCTTACTTTTGTTTTTGTTAAGTAATACAAATAATGGTTGTTGATAACATTTACGTTAGCTCTTATCCCGAAGCAAGATTGATTAAACGCCATGTCGTAAGGTAACATTGCGATTTCCCCTACAGTTCCTCTTGCTGAAATAATAATGTCACCACGATGTAAAAGTTTTGTAGAACTATTACGCAAACCAAGTTCAGTAATGTGCTTTTCTGTTTTATATACGTATTTAGAATTTCCACAGAAATCTTTTACAGATAACCATGGTATATTTCCGTTCCAATAAGATGCTTCAGTAGTTTTTGGAGTTCCTCCACCAATTAGCGAAGCGAGCTCAGTATATTTATATTCTTTCCAGTCTTCCATGTCAACTTATCAATCGTTTTGTTCGTAATAATAAGAATAGTCAATGCCTTTCATAAACATCTCACGGTCATCTATTTTAGTGGTCAGTGCAGATTTTACCAAAGTTTTGATGTGGGTGCTGTCTGTCACACTTTCGCGCATGGCTGTCAGATATTCGTTTTTGTCTATTTGGCTCCAATCCACACATCGCTTGAGTGACCGTTTAAGTATCAAATCAAGCCAGATTCGGGTTGTGCGACCGTTCCCTTCCATAAAAGGGTGGGCAACATTCATTTCAACATATTTGTCCAAAATCTCATCAAAGGTTGTTTCCGGCATTCGCTCAATGATTTGCAACGTTTCAGGGAAATGCATACAGTTCGCGAAAGTAAATCCGCCTTTTGAGATGTTCTTGGTGCGTATCTGCCCGGCAAAATCATACAGTCCGCCAAAGATATATGCGTGAATCTGTTGCAAACATTTCAGACTGCCCGGTTCAAGGCGTTGCAATAAACCGCTTTCATACAGTTGATATGCTTTCTTACGGCTCTGTCCGTCTAAAGTATTGTCGCTATACGTGAACCAATCAAGAAATTCGTTTGCCCTGTTATTTGGATAATGTTTGGCTAACAGAGCAACCTCCTCACTGTTAAGCACATCAGCCTTACGCAATTTGCCGTCGGGAGCTTCGAATTTGAACTCGTGAGTGTCACTCACGAGTTGGATGCCTTCCTGTTTCAACTTCCGTTTGAGCCATCGCCAATAGTTTCCCGCTTTCGTATAGTCCGGTTCGTTGTTGATGGCACGTATTATATCAGTGGCTGAAAACCACCAACAGTTGTTTTCGTCATCCCATATAGCCCTAACTTCACGGTCATTAAAGAAGCGTATGGATTTCTTATGCTGTTTTCCCGAATCTTCCATAAATGAGAATTTAGCGGTTCAAATTTATATTTTTAACGACCCATTTCCCGTTTCTTTTTCCGTTTTCCCGTTCCAGCAAGCCACGCTCTATCAAAGAAGGAGTTATTCGCTTGACAGTTCGGAGAGATTTGCCGATATGTGCTGCAATCTCAGTTTGAGTAGCTTCGGGATTGTCTTTGAGGAATTTCAGCAGGGCAATCTCATCCAAAGTGCAATTCAAAGTGTCATTTTGGCTCTTTGAATCATTGGTGTTGGCACTTTGAAGGACTGCGATATGCAGTGCCCGGTTATGCAACTCGTTTTTCTCGCCAAACAACAAGTTTCTGAAAAACAGTTCCAAGAATGATGTTGTGGCGGAGATTCCTTTTGCGTAGTTGTTGTAATTGGCTCTGACCAATGCATTCCTGAAATACCATGAGTGTTCTTGAAACACGCTGTTGTCAAATGTGAATCCGAATGTATGCAGGTATTTCATGGTGAACACAGCTGTGGTACGTGTGTTTCCTTCTCCGAAAGGATGGATTTGCCAAATATCCGAAACAAACTTACATATATGCCTCAATGCTTGGTTGGCATCAAGTGACGGATAATCTACACTCTTTTCTTGTCTGAAATCGTATTCGAGCGTTTGACGGATTAACTCGTGGTTGGAGTACAAAACAGTATCTCCGTCAAGTACCCATTCTTTTTTAGTTATGTCATAATCGCGCAATCTTCCAGCAAATTTGTACAAGCCTTCAAATAACCGCCTATGGATGAGTATCAGATAATCTGGCGTGAACGAAAAGGATTTCTCGGATAGTATCTCGGTGATTCTTGCAGATACTTTATCCGCTTCTTCGGTTCGTTCATTCTCTACGTCCTTCCTGTTCGCCTTTGATAGATAATAGCTGTCAATCAAGTGCTTTACCTCGTCAATAGTAATGTCGCCTTCGATGTGTCTGCCTGCCGTCTGCAACAGATACTCCGATGGTTTAAGGCCGTCAACGTCTTGCAAGCCGATTGCGGTTTGCCACGCTTGAGCCTTTTCCTTACTATTAGGTTCGCCTTGCTTTATATATTTGTCAAAATCACTCATTCTGTTTCATTCAGTTATAGTGTTAACATTCAGTTCGCCGGACATTAGTCTGGGGAGGAGAGCCTCTTTTAATATAATTAGATTCTGATTCTCAAGCCCATTATGGTGGATTTGAAAAAATAGAGGATTTACCAATTGAATAAAGCTGGTTAAAATCTCATTTGGTGGGATAACAATGTTTTCTTCAAAATCCTTAGTTGTTATGGCCTCGAAAACAGCTCCATTGGCTTTCTTTTGCATGATATTAACTAGTCGTAAAGACAGAAGATAAATATAAGGTTCTAACTTCTCTTTTTTTGTAAGTAGTGCATAACATGATTGATTCATAGCCATCGGTTTACCAGCCATTTTTATTTTTCCAATGGTTCCACGAGCTGTAATAAAGACTGTATGAGCTGGATAAATAGGACTATTGCAATTTGAAACGCCTAAATTGGTTATGTGTTTCTCTGTTTTATATGTAAAAACAATATCGGAGGCATCCTTGGGTGTGAAGAAAGGAATAGAGCCATTCCAGAATGATGTATTGTTTGTCCTAGGTGTACCTCCTCCAGAAACTTTCACAATATCGGTAAAGTGTCCAACTTTCCATCCTTCCGGTATTCGTCCAAGCTCTGAATTCACAAATTTCCCATCCTTGAACGGCTCGAAATCCACGAACCAAGCCTTGAACAACGCCTGCGCCTGCTGCTCTAAATTGCCATTTCTGCGTTTATTTTTTCGTACAGAAAGGTTATGAGGTTTATATGTATAATATCCTGTTCTCATTTCAACTGATGAATTTGCGGTGAGAAAGTTTCACATTTGTTTGATTGACCATAGCATAATGCATGGTCGTGTCAATCTTGACATGCCCAAGCAAGCGTTGTACCTGTTCAACGGGCATTCCCTTGTCGATTGCCATCGTTGCAAGAGTTCTTCTAAATTTATGAGGATACACACGGACAATCTTTGCCTCTCGCCCGATTTTCCGCAAACGGGTTTCCACTCCCGATATTTCAAGGCGGTTATGTGGTTTAGCCAATGAAACAAAAAGTGCCTTGTTGCGGTCTTTACGTGTAGCAAGATATTGCTGGAGATGAATTTTGGCACGGGCATTGAAATAAACAATCCTTTCTTTGTTTCCCTTGCCAAATACGATACATTCACGCTCATTGAAGTTGATATCCTCCCGGTTTAGTTTTACCAGTTCGCCCACACGCATCCCCGTAGAAGCCAACAAGTCGATAATTGCCAAATCACGAATCTGTCTGCAGTTATCCCGCAAATGTTCAAGATTCTCATCTGTCAGCACCTCCTTCACCTGTGTGCCAGTCTTGACTTTATGGATTCTGCGTACCGGACTTTTAATGATGTAATCCTCTTCCTCAAGCCATCCGAAGAAAGAAGAGAATATGCGGCGTATGTTGTCAATTGTCACCTTGCTGGATTTGTGCTTACGTTGGAAAACCGCTAAGTAAGCCCGAATATCCTCAGTGGTATAATTGATGACTTCCTTTGGCATGGTTTTGAAGAGTTGCCGGATGGTAGAACCATAATACTTAATGGTAGGTGTAGTGCATCCTTCCACTTGTTTGGCAGACAGAAAGATTTCAAGCAGACGCTCATTGGTGGCAATTTCCTCATGTTGTGCCTTTTCTTCGTCTTGCGTAATGGTATATTTGCTGACCACTTGCAGCAGCACACCATTAAGTTGGGCTATTTGTTCTACACTTAAAATCTCTGTCATTGCATTGCTGATTTCTTGAATTAGTTTTTCTTTCATATTCTTCGCTTATTTGATAATTGTATCTCCTAATTGAAGAATGTGGCTCATTCAATTTATTTCATAATGAATCCAATGCTTTTCAATTGTTTTCTGATTTCATCTTCCAGTTGATGTGACTGGATAAACATATCGGAAAGTTCTGAAGTAAGCCGTTCCATTTTTTCTTGAAACGGTTCGCCGTCATCCTCTACTTCTGCAATTCCCACATAACGCCCCGGAGTAAGTATATAGTCCTGTTTTGCTACATCTTCAAGTGTGGCTACGGCACAATATCCTTTTTCGTTTTCCAGTGTTCCAGCCTCGAAATCTTCGAATGTCTTGGCTATTTTCATTATGTCGTCTTCTGACAGTTCCCGAAGTTTCCTTGTAACCATTGTTCCCATATTACGTGCATCGACAAAAAGGATTTTCCCTGTTTGTTTCTTCGCCCTATTCAAGAACCATAATGATACGGGAATGCCCGTTGTATAGAATAACTGAGAAGGCATGGCCACAATGCCTTCCACTAAATCTGCCTTGATGATATTTTCACGGATTGTTCCTTCGCCTCCTGTTTGTGAGGAAAGTGAACCATTGGCAAGCACCATGCCAATTCGACCGCGAGGTGACAAGTGATGAATCATGTGTTGAAGCCAAGCAAAGTTGGCATTTCCGGCAGGTGGAATTCCATACTTCCAGCGTACATCATCCTGTAATTTATCCGCACCCCAGTCGCTAAGATTAAATGGAGGATTGGCTAGGATAAAATCCGCTTTCAACGTTGGATGCAAATCATTGAAGAATGTATCAGCGGCAAATTTACCCAAATCAGCTTCTATGCCTCGTATGGCAAGATTCATTTGAGCCATTTTCCATGTGGTCGGATTACTGTCTTGCCCGAATACGGAAATGTTGTTGATATTGCCTTGGTGTCTTTCAATGAATTTGGCGGATTGTACAAACATGCCCCCAGAACCGCAACAAGGGTCATAGACACGACCGCTGTAAGGTTGAAGCACTTCAACCAATGTACGGACAATGCAGGCAGGAGTATAAAACTCACCAGCCAGTTTCCCTTCCGCTTCGGCAAACTTGGAAAGGCAGTATTCGTAGGTTCTACCCAATATGTCTTTGGTGTCGCCATGTTCCTTCATTTGGATATTGATGAATAAGTCAACCACATCACCTAAGCGTCTCTTGTCAAGTTCAGGACGGGCAAAATTTTTGGGAAGAATACCTTTCAATCGTACATTTTCTTTCTCAATCAAGCGCATAGCGTTGTCAATTACTGTGCCGACTTCTGGTGTATGAGCAGCTTCCGCCACAACAGACCAACGGGCTTCTTGGGGAACAAAGAAGATATTTTCAGATGTATACTCGTCCTTATCTTCTTCAAATCCATCACCTTCGGCGACCAAAGCATTATATTTTGCCTCGAAACGGTCGGAGATGTATTTGAGAAAAATCAATCCTAATACGACTGATTTATATTCCGATGCATCCAGATTCCCTCTTAGCAAATCTGCTGCTTTCCATATTTCTTTTTCAAAGCCAATATCTGCTGTATTTGTCTTAGCCATATCTTTATTTTGTTTTATCATTTATCAAATCCTTTACATCCACATTCAGAATCTCCGCTATCTGGAACAGCACTTCCAGACTGGGTTGCCGCCTGTTGCAAACGTATGAGTTGACTATGCAGAAGCTCTTGCCGAGCTTTTCTGCCAGCCATGTCTGCTTGATGCCACGTTCTTCAAGCACTTCTTTTATCCGGTTCATGGGTTTGTCCATACCTGTTTCCCTTTGTTTTGTTTACAAAGATATAAAATAAAGTGCTATAAAAAGAGAAAAGAGGAAGAAAACTCTCCCTCTTCGCTCAAAATCATTCAAAAGCCGTCCTGTCAGACGTTGATTGTTGCCAATGGCGCGGCATAGCAGTCGTAATCGAACCGATAGTTTGTGGTTGGCTTCAACCCTAACAGACGGTGGTTGCCTTTCATGTCATTCTCGATGCCAAGATAGTGGAAACCGTAAAGTGGGGCATACTCTTTGAAGAACTTCACCAAATCCAATAGATTCTCATGATGGTTCTTCTCAAAGACGTAGTTCACCAAGATAATGCAACGGTCAGGAAAGCCATTGACACCATTGCTATATTCCCACAGGCGAAAATACAGCTTCACGTCTTTTTCGCGGATGTCAATGCAGCAACCGTTACAGGTTGGATTCACATACACGCTGTTACGATACCCGAACTTCTCACAGATGTAGAGTTCAATGTCCTTTACAAAATTTTTGTTGATCATAATGTTGAAATTTAAAGTGTGAATAATATGGTTTGTTATAATCGGAAGCCCCGCTTACGCTTGGCTTTCTTTTTTCGTTTTAGTTCTGCTTCAAATGCAGCCTCGTCGGAGGTGTTGGATGAAGGGGTCGGCATAAACAATCCTAATCCTGAAGAATGTGATTCCTCAAAATCGGATGTCTGTTCTTGTGAAGGAGGTGGTAATATGGCGTCATCCCTGACCGTTTCCCGATATGAACAGGATGGAGTATAAGCGTTCCTTTCCAGTTGGCGGTCAATGGCCAGATAACTGAACTGCCGACTGATTTTTGAGCCGGAAAAGGTGTACTTGCCATATCCGAATTTCACCCCTTGAATGTCCCGTGTGGTGCGGCTGACCTTGAACTTCATGTCGATGCCATATTCGGCAAGCGCGTCTTTCAGTTCGTTCCAGTTTTGGGCTTTCAGCACCTCCGCTTTCAAAGCTTTATAGACACGGTGTTTCGCTCTGTCGTACGGGCGCAACCGTTCTTCGTTCACGTGGTCTTTGCCTTGGGCAAAGTGCAGGCGGTATTTTGCCGTCAGCATCTTACAGACCTTTTCGTTGCGATAGCGGTCGTTCTTGTCACTGATGGTTTTGCCGTCATTGTCCACCCTGTTAAACACGATGTGGCAATGCGCATGCCTGCGGTCGGTGTGACGGGCTATGATGTATTGAGTGTTCCGGATACCCATTCGTTCCATGTACTCATGAGCGATTTTCAGCATGAGCACATCATCGTTTCTTAGACGCAGACTGTCTTCCGGAGAGAAGCTGAGTGAAGTGTGTCCGACAATGTTTTTTACCTTGTCATTCAGCAAGGATTGTAACTCAAACTGCTCTGCCATCTGTTCCGGTGAACCTTCCACTCCTATGGCTTCCAGAAGTCTTGCTTTTTCTTCTTTCAACACATACCGCACGCATCCGCCGAAGGAAGTTCCTTTTGTCAGTTTACCTATCATCTTTCAGTTGTTTGATGAGTTGTGAAATATGGTTCCCAATCTCTTGGCAGCGGTCAGCTACGGTGAAGAATCCGTAGGTATTTGCCTGTTTAGCCAATTGGTTCAGGTTAGTGCTTTCACCAATCAACTGCCGGATGATGTGCAGGTGTTCACGGGTAATCCGTTCTCGTACCGACCCTTGTTCGATGAGTGAACGGATAACCTCGCTTTTACTTCGTTTACTGCGTCTGCTTAAAGCTCCCAACCATGCCAACTGGTCATCGGTCAGTCGCAATGTAATCGTATTTTTCTTGTTCATCTGTCATTGTTTTTTAGTTGTTAAAGTTGTGACCATCGGGAGCTGTCCCACCGGACTTTGGGTGGGCAAGTTGTTGGGAAATGTAATACACCGACATAAACTTGCTTACCCTAAAAAGTTCCGGTTTTCAGTCCTTGCGGTCAGTATTGAAAACCTCACTTTCGGTATGCCCGAAACCACGTTCAGGAGCAGCCCCGTTGTACGTTTACCAACTCCAAACCAAACGTTTCAATCAATGTTTTCAGGTGCGGATTCTTCCTGCTCATCGCTTGGAGAATGGCCTCGTCCGGCTGGATTTGGAGCAAGTAATCGGCGATGTCATACCCCTCTTTCCGTTCGCTTTCGGGAGCGTTGATTTCGAGATAGTCGAAAAGTTGTACCTCAATTCCATTGTTGCGCATCATCCCTATTTTGCTTTGCCAATAGGCAGTCGCTCCCAAGTCAGGGAAAAGGACGACGCTTCTTTTCGCCAATGTCGAAAGACTGCTTTCATTGAAGCATCCGTTCTTTCCACCTGAGGCAAGCCATAGATATTGCGGCAGGTAGTAAGAGGCGATAAGAGCCGTTTTCTCACTCTCGACCAGTGCGACCGGATAAGTCTTGTCTGTTGCCAACAGGTGCTCGCCGAAGAAACATTGCTTCATGTTAAAACCGGATTTATGGAGCAGTGTGTGTACCCAAGTGATGTGGTTGTATGGTTCTTTTATTCTCTTCCCTGTATCCGAATTGTAAAGCATTATCTTCCCTGTACGAACTCGATTGTTACGGTCAATCTGCCAAAATACGGTTGCTCCCTCCCAATGTCTGGAAGAACCGACACGATATTTTTTCATAAGGCTCATGGCAGATGCTACTCCAAATTGGGAGGCCAGAAACTGATACAGCTTGTTAGTTTCATAACATTTCAAAGACCGCTTGACTATTCCTTCGTCAATGAAAGAAGTCGGAACTGTCTTTATTTCATGCGACCGGACTGGCAAAGAACCTTTTTCAAACAACTGCTGTTTCGCGTCAGGCGTTTCTTCAAAATAATTCCGTGGCGTAAAATGGTAGCCACACTTCTGTTCATGGTCGCACCGTCCTACGTGGTCAGGAAAAGAGATTCGTTTCTCCGTATCAATATATCGTGAGAAACATCTCTTGCGCTGGCAAGCCGGACACGTATGTCGTGTTGCAATGCCTTTGTATGGTTCTAATATAAATCTATGTGTCGTCATTATTTCAGTTCTTTTATGTGTGTCGTTATTGTCACTATTGTCGTTTTCAAGGTTGAAAGTGTCAAAAGCGACAAAAACGTCACGGGTTAATCTTTGAGTATTCTCCATGTTTCTCTTTGCGGAATAGGATGCCGATGTTGTCGTTCAGGAGCCGTTGCAGAGTACGTTCCTTCATGCCATTCTGTTCTGCAATATGTGTCGCCTGTGCCGTGGTGAACGTACAGGGAAGCTGGCCGACAATGGTTTGTTGCTGGCTATTCAATGCCACTTCGCTGATGATGCGTTGTACGCTCAAAGCAGATTCTTTGAAATATTCTGTCAGTCGTATGGCACGTTCCACAGTAAGCAAGTCTATATAGGTTTTATCGCATTCACCACAAGTCCACCGTGCCAGTTGAATAATCAGACAGAAACGGATGATGTAGATTTCCAACTTACAATAAATGCTGACAATCGTATCATTCCCTTCACGGTCGCATAATTCAGAGAAACGATGCTGCCATTCATATAGCCGTTTCCTTGCCTCTTCATCAAAGTACAGGATATACGGTTCAACTTCTCCCTTGTCATTGTAATTGCATTCCAAATGGATAAACTTGTCAATGATGGTGTGCCATTCTAGTTCAATATCGGCAGGCAGTTCTTTATCATTCCAGCGGGCTTTCTGTTGGAGATTGGGCATTACGAAAAGAATACGGTCAATGAATCCGTTGTTTGAACGCTCTCCCTTTGCCAGTTCACCCAGAATCTTCTTCTGAATCGTACCAATGACCGATATGTACGGACGCTTGATGAAGATGGAATTTTTCGCGCTTTTACGGTCAGAAATAGTTGTCTTGGCACTGAAAACCGAAAGCCAAAACTGTTCTTCCGATCCGTTGTTGTATCGGTTAAAGTTCTTAAACCAAGCGGATAACTCGTCCGCCCACAGGCAGAGTCCACGTTTGTTTTGTGCATGGATAAGGCTCAGTCCTTCGGGCGTAACGTCCGATACAAGGAAACGTCTGCGGACGGGTTCCAATGGGAATTGTTCGTATCCGCATTCCGTCCGTTCTTTCCTGCTCATGGCCATCTGCCGTTCATATTCAGCATACGCTTTTTCATATTCCTGATTCTGTTGGTAATCGAAATCAAGAAATGGTTTCATTGCGAAGCTGAGCGGGTGACTTTTATTCGCTCCCGGTCTGCCTATCAGTGCCATATAGAGGATAGGACTTTCTTGCCATCCTTGTTTGATTTGAACAAGATGCGTGTTTCCGATTCCTACGGCGATGGCCGTAAGAATGGAGGCGGCAATATAGTCCGTAGGATAACTGTGGCATTCATGTACCTCTCGGATGATGCGCTGAATGCGGTTCGAAAAGATACTGACGGGAAACTCGGTGCCTGCCAGCTTCATACTCATGTCAATGGCCTTGTCCACTATCAACATTGGGTCAATCGTTTTCTTTTCCATTGTCAGAGAATTAGAAGTTTGTACGTGGCTTGGGCTTGCGGCGCATTCCACTTTGCATATTGGCCAAAACTTTGTCATAGTTCTGTTCCAAAGTTTTCTTCCGTCCGTTTTCAACCCATGCCAAAAGTTCATCCTCGTAGAAGTAGAGTTTCTTACCTTTCTTGTAAGCTGGCAATATACCTTTCCGTACCAATGTATAAACCGTGGCTTTTGCCTTGTGAATAATGCGGCAAGCATCCTCGATTTCAATCAGTACTCGTTTTTCGGATGATGGAGGTTTTAGTTCCGACACCATCTTTTTCAATTCAATGACCTGTTCGGTCAGATAACCTACCGCTTCGGGCAACTTATCAAAGGTGATTGTTTTCTCATTCTGCATCATATTACGTATGGATTTAGTGGTTTCTGAATTAGGCTGATTGTTTTAAGGAGGTGTCAATTTTGATGGTACATTTCCCCTCTAATCGCAGTTTGCTCTTCAATGTGGAGATTTCACTTTCCTTCAAGGCTTCCGCAAAAACACGTTTGATGAAGGTTGCTATCTGGATTCCTGTTTTTGAAAATTGATAGCCGATGTTCCATCCAAAGTGCATCAGGTCAATGGTTCGGATGGCTGAGTCCACTTTGACGGTACGTACAACCTTTGGAAAATCCTTGTCCGCATGGAACAGACAGATGTATTCGCAAAGAATGTTCAAGTCCTCTTCTTTCATATAGGGTGCGAAAGATTCGCGTGTGTAGGTCAGAACCGTAGTGAGCTTTTCTTGTTCAGCTTGTTCTTTGGCTTTCATAGCCGATAGCCGGATTTGTGCATAGTCCATGCTGGGTGGAGGATTCGTGGCCGTTTCTTTGGTCAAGGGCTCTTCTTCTGTCGTTTCTTTGCTATCTGTTTCGACCTTGCGCTTCTTTCTGTATTTCGAATATTTCATAAACAGAGTTTCAAAGCAAGGAGAAAGCGTTTTCTTGAACAACTCTTGCAGGTTGATATAAATGATTGTAAGCATCAGAGTACAAATTCCGAATGCCACATAGCCATTAAAAGCATCAAGTCCATGATGCAGTACCATTTGTCGTGCCATCGCACCAACAATTACATTTGCGCTGAATACTAATCCTGTCAGCGTTTGCTTTTCCAATTTTTTAGTCTTCATATTTATCGATTTTAATTGTTTGCCTGCAAAAGTATATTGGTATAAACGGATTCCAATCACTTCATTCAGTCGTGGCAGCTTTTGGCGTCGTTAACTAGGACACAAGCTGCCACGACATATTTTTGTTGGGCTAATCCATGCACAAAAGTCTGAATTTGCAAAAAGAAAAATTGCATAGTAGGTACCGAGTAGGCAATGATTTTTTTGAGAAGAGCATGAAAAAGCCCGAAATGGCAGGACCAAATCGGGCTTTACAGGGTTATCTTGTCAACAAAGGTGTTGTGTTGTTTTTATTTGAGTGATATTTTATTGGCTGTTTCCCGCTTCTTTGTATTTATCAAATCTGCGTAGATTTGAGTTGTGGACACATTCTTATGTGTGAGCATCTTGGAAATGGTGTAGATGTCTGTACCTAATGAGATTTGGATTACGGCGTAGGAGTGGCGGAAGCAGTGAAAGCTGATGTGCTTATCAATTCCGGCTTGTTTAATCCATTTCTTCAATGGATGTTGCGTCATACTTCGTTTCAATCCTTTGAACACTTTTCCCGTGCCGGGTGTTCCACACAATTCGTATGCTTCATTACTAATGGGGAGCGTTGCTTCCGTCTGTGTTTTTTGTGTACGGATGCGCAGGCAATAGCCTTGGTCGGGTGCAATCTCGAAATCTTCCCATTGCAGTTTCAGGATGTCGCTGATGCGCAAACCAGTCAGGCAGGCGAAAAGAGAAGCCGCTTTGAGTACGGGTATGTCGCAGGGAGTGGCTGCAAGTTGTTTGACTTCATCCAATGTAAGATATTCCTTTTTCACATCCTCCGGTTCAATCTTATCCAAGAAATCGTTGATGTTTTCGCGAAGCCACTTATCACGGTAGGCAATTTTCAACAATCCTCGGAATGTAGAATAATAACCGGAAGCTGAATTGAGTGAAATGGGACGGTCGGAGTGTTTGAGTTGCTTGGCGTTCAACAGGTATTCGCGGAAACGCTTGCACAAATCCACGTTCACTTCACCGAAAGTGCATTTGCCCTTGACGAAGTTATAGAAATGCTGGTACACGAAAGTCCACTTCTCATCTTTGGTACGGCACATCTTTTTGAAGTAGGCAAGAAAGTCGGCTTTCTGCTTGGTCTTGTCCAAGAAGTCGAACTCCTCGTTGATGAGAGATTGCACACGGATACAGCGGATGGCTTCTGCCTTGTTCAGCATCTCATTGTTGAATGCCCGTTCCATTTCGTTTTTGGGGTGGGCATAGAGATAGATGCCGAGATATTCCCTACGGCTCATCTGCATTGTTTCGGGGTTGCGCACTGCCGGATAATAATCCAGATACAAAGAAATACGGTCGTTGCGAATCGCTCTTTGGCGAACGGTCACTTTTGTACAGGTGTGATTCATAATTGATGATATTTAGAGTTTTACATTTGTTTTGGGCACAAATAAATCGGGTGATATAATGGCGACCAACATCACCGGACGATAACCGGAAAATCGTTATTCAATCTTGGGCGGGGCAAGTAACTTGTCCAATTCAGCCCGGCTGATGAAGGTGTATTTGCCCTTCTTTACCTTAGAAATATGGTGCCATTTCACATAATGGTAGAGCTGGTCTCGCGTGAGGTTGAACTTCTCCATCGCTTCCGCTACGGTATAATACATGGTTTCTTCTGGCTTGGCGATTCCTTTGGCAATGTCCACATGTTTTTTCGAGTAATACACCATAATGCCCTCTTTCTTCTTGGGAATGGCATTCTTTGATACAAAAGAATAGATGGCCGTCAGCGTCATGCCGAACTTCTCTTGCATGTCTTGCGTGCTGTACCATTCCTTGATTTCAGGATCGGGAGCTTTCTTTGCAAAGTAGTCATCAATATGCTTTTTGCTCCAATAGGTTTTACCACGGTGAAAGCTTCGTGGAATATTATGTTCCTTAGCGATGTGAAATATCCAAGAATCCTTTACGCCATACTTTTCCTTAACTTCAGCTGTGGTGTAGAAATCTGATATTGGAGTTTTCTCTTTGAGCTTATTCTCATTATTGGAAGCAATAATGTAGTCGAACATTTTATCAATATCCGAACGCCGTACAAGAGTTTTCCCATCAAATCTGACCGCTTTGATTTTCGCATTTTTGATATACCGATAAATTGAGGTACGGCCTACACCTAAAAATGCGGCAACTTCAGTAGGGGTTAAGAACTCTTTTTCAGAATTAGGTTTTAATTCTGCATCATGTTTCAAGTGGAATTCTTGAATTCGTTTTTTTCTAACTCGATCTTTGTATGCGAGGTTTGCGCACCTGTGTGAACAGTATGCGGTAGTGATTTTGTGGGCGGTAAAAATAGTGCCACACCACTCGCATTTCTTTTGAATTTCAATGTTACTAGCCATTTTAATTATCTTTTTAGTTCGCCAAATCTGTTTCATTGCGTACCACAGCGTTCCAAGGCGTTCCAGGTTGTCCACCATTTGGCAGACAGTAAACCCGACTTTGGGCTTGTGAGGTACACAGGAGGTACAAAAAATGGCGTAAAAAGGCTTAGCAACGATTATCAACGATACTTGAGCAACAAAAAAGGCGCCCGTAAAGAGCGCCATATTAATCGATTATAATCAATTTAACTATTTGATAATCAAATAGTTACTTACCGATGCAAAAATGCTTGAATATATTTCCGAGTACTTCATCTGTAGTTATTTGTCCGCCAACTATTTCTGCAAGATGGAATAAACATTCACGTAAATCCTGGCTTAGCAGATCGCTTGGGATTTGCGTAGATAGTCCTTCTTGTACACGATGAATTGATTCAAGTGCATGGTTTAGTGCTTCGTAGTGACGGATATTACTTACAATGACATCATTTTGTGAGATGTCTGGAAGAGTTACGTAGTCAACTAAAAGTTTCTGAAGTTCAGAAATTCCAATTTTCACTTTTGCGGATAATGGCATTATGCGGACATCTTCTGGAAGACTATTGAACCTTATTTCTGAGCTGTCATCTACAAGATCTATCTTGTTAAGTACAATAATTAAGTGTTTATCTTTGCAGCGTGGAATAATTTTATCTGCCAATTCTTGATATTGTTCTTGTGCACAGGTAGCATCTATGATCCAGAGAACTATTTCTGCCTGATCTAATTTCTGAAAGCTGCGTTCTATGCCAAGACTTTCTATCTCGTCATTTGTTTCACGTATTCCTGCCGTATCAATGAAGCGGAATGTGATACCTTCAAGATTTATTGTATCCTCTATCACGTCACGCGTTGTTCCGTGTATGTCGCTCACTATAGCACGTTCTTCATTCAATAACACGTTTAGCAATGTTGACTTACCGGCATTTGTCTCTCCAACAATTGCTACCGGCACTCCGTTCTTTAGAGCATTGCCAACACTGAACGAGTTTACAAGATGCTGGATGACATTTTCAATATGCTGTGCGATGTTTTTCAGTTCGGAACGGTCTGCAAATTCCAATTCCTCATGGTCGCTGAAGTCAAGTTCAAGTTCCATGAGAGAAGTGAGATGTAGAAGTTTGTCACGCAAATCGGACAGCTCACGACTGAACCCTCCACGCATCTGATTCATGGCCATACGGTGTGTAGCTGCAGAGGTCGAGGCAATAAGGTCTGTCACAGCTTCTGCCTGGCTCAGATCCATCTTACCGTTTAGGAAAGCTCTTTGTGTATATTCACCCGGTCCGGCGGCACGACATCCGTTTTTTATCAGCATTTGCATGACCTGTTGCAGTATGTATGATGAACCGTGACAGGATATTTCTACGGAATCTTCTCCTGTATAAGAGTGTGGTGCACGGAAAATGCTTATGAGAACCTCGTCTATGATCTCATTATCGTTATTTCTGACATATCCGAAGTTCACCGTATTTGCCTTGCGTCCTTTAAGAGGAGTATGGTGCTCATCAACAGGTTTGAATATCTTATCTGTGATTTCTATGGCCTCCGGTCCGGAAACTCTTATTATACCGATAGCTCCTCCCGTTGCTGTCGCAATGGCGCATATTGTATCTTTTTGTTCCATTATGTATAAAATGTATTTTCGAAGTAGCTATTGTGCAAAATTACTCAAAATATTCTGAATAAGCACGGTTGGTGATTATACTTAGTAATCTTAACCATTATTACAAACGGTATTGTCCTGTACGGGAGTATGTCTGAACCGGTATCTGTTGTGTGACGTATAGTTCTGATGTGTAGATTGTAGTGATTAATGTTTGCTGTATAGGGTTTCAGATATCAATTCGCAGATCTGTTCGAGATAGAGTTTGTCTGTTTCATCAAAATTATTCAGGCGATCGCTGTCTATGTCTAAAACTGCTTCGACGTTGCCTTGTGAGAACAGCGGCACCACAATCTCTGATTTTGACAGCTGACTACATGCAATATGACCATGGAATTTCTCAACATCTGGTACTAACTGGGTTTGTTTCTGCTCCCATGCAGTACCACACACACCGCGTCCCTTCTTAATATGATAACAAGCCACACTACCTTGGAATGGGCCAAGCGACAGTTCTTCTCCTTTAACTATGTAGAAGCCGACCCAGAAAAATCCGAAAGCCTCTTTCAATGCCGCCGATACGTTGGCCATGACACTGACCTCATCGTATTCCTGACAGATCAGTGCCTTTAGTTTCTTTATAAATTCTTCATAACGAACTTGTTTGCTCTCTGCAGGAGAGCTGAAATCCATTTCTGTTGCCATATTATTATAAAATTATGCAGAAAGTTATATCTGCTTTTTATTCATGTTAAATTAAATAGAAATGTGTATGTTATGAACATATAACACCAATATAATTTCAAAGTTACTGAATTTATCGGTCATTTTGCTAAACTTTTTTTCAAATTCTTTCTAAAACCGTTATTTTCATGTAATTTTGCATGCTCAAATCATGCAAGATGGCAAAATATAGTGAGGACGAGTTGTTGTGGAGGCATATTCTGACACGTTTCAATAAAGGAATAAGTCAGTATGGACTGATAGATGACGGCGACAATATAATGGTGGCCTTGTCGGGAGGAAAAGATTCCATGGCTCTGTTATCATTGCTTGCTGAAAAATCACGTATATTCAAGCCTCGTTTCTCTGTCGTTGCCGTGCATGTAGTGATGCAGAATGTTGGCTATAAGTCGGACATCGACTATCTTCGGGACTTTTCTGCAAGTCTCGGAGTTCCGTTCTTTTATGTGGAGACGTCGTACGAATATTCAGTGCAGTCCGGGAAACCACATTGCTTTCTGTGCTCATGGAACCGTAGAAAAGTTCTTTTCTCAAAGGCAAAAGAGATGGGATGTAATAAGATTGCTTTGGGACATCACATGGATGACATTCTCGAGACATTGCTCATGAACATGTTGTTTGCCGGAAGTCCAAGTCCTATGGCTCCGCTTTTGAAGATGAACAAGTTCGACATGACGATCATACGTCCTATGTGTCTCATACGCGAACGTGATTTGTCCCGGTTGGCGGAGGCTCGGGGATTTCGTGAACAGACCGTGAAGTGTCCGCATGAGCGTGCTACCAACCGTCTCAGGATGAAGCAGCTGCTTGCCGAGATGGAGCAGATTAATCCGGAGGCTTGTTACAGTCTTTGGAGGTGTGTTGACAAGATGTTGTCGGCCGAACACATGGCCGATGGTGAAAATGATTAAGTTTTTTAGGATAATAATAAATATATTATGGCATTACAAAGCGTTTATACTGTAATCTTATTGATTTTTTCAAATGTGTTTATGACTGTTGCATGGTATGGCCATCTCAAGATGAGAGAGGAGTTCAGCTGGTTCGCGTCTTTACCTCTTATTGGAGTGATTGCTTTCAGTTGGGCAGTGGCATTTTTCGAATATTGTCTGCAAGTGCCTGCCAACAGAATCGGCTTCAAAGACAATGGCGGCCCGTTCGACATCATGCAGCTTAAGGTCATCCAGGAAGTCATTACCTTGACGGTGTTCACTGTCTTCTCTGCCCTCGCATTCAAGACCGAATTACGTTGGAATCATCTTGTAGCTTTTGTGCTGCTTGTTCTTGCTGTATATTTCATATTTAAGAAATAAAATTACCAGACAATTCACACATTTTCACAAATGTGATGTAGCTACGTATATTATGATGGATTCGTATGGACTTATGATAGTATAAATCCATACGAATCTATTTTTTTGAGAAATCTAATACATATATTCAATTTACCAATACTACACAGTTGAACAATCTGTGTCATCCGCGTTCAATTGATTTCTCCAATATTCCAAATGAAACGTTTGA
>ULWY01071022.1_pt1 | contig 118005 bp, 93 predicted proteins | sample 1960761 | NCBI WGS metagenome assembly ULWY01 (sample SAMEA4835824, study PRJEB28245) | human gut metagenome | biome: gut microbiome; material: fecal sample | place: Denmark | collected 2008 | reverse complement strand
CATATAACGATTTCAATAAAAATATATTTTAAAAATAAAAAAACACAAAAAAATCTCAATTTTTTATTATTCTTTTTGATTTTTTACGCATTTTTTGATATTTTTTATTGATATTTAATTTATTAAATTATTTTTAAAATAATTCTCTTTTAAAATTTTTAAAGAATTTTTCTTGTTTGATAAAACAATTGTAAGTTCGTTTTTTATAGCACTATTTTCAATCTTCAAAATCAATCCTTTAAGTTCGATTATGTTTACTTCCAAAAGTTCTATGTCAGTAAGAAAAATTTTTGAGAAATTTTTAACATAATCAACATTGTAACCAGACAAAAATTTACGAGAACAAGAATAATACTTATTGTCGCCTCCCATTTTTATCAAAATCTTGCTCAAAATTGAACAGTTTTCAAGTTCAGTCTCATACAACTTCTTAAACATTTCAGTCAAATTTTGTGCATAAACCATACTTTGATTATATTGATAAAAAAAGTGCATAAAGGCTGAAAAACAACCTTTTGCACCTCCATAAAAATTTTGTATTAACCCTTCATAATAAGAATTTGCATTAAAAATGTCATTTTTCATGTGTTTTTATATGCAAAAGCACTATTTTATGTCACAAAACCACTTTGGCTTTCTTTCAAATTCTTTAAAATTTAAACTTTCAATCCCAACAAAATCGAATTTCAATTTAAAACATGCAAGCTTTTGTCTCTTAAGTTTAAATTTTTTGTTTGTTTCATTCTTTCCGTATTTACCATCACCCAAAATTGGATGTCCCAAAAATGCCAAATGAGCTCTAATTTGGTGAGTTTTGCCTGTCAAAAGTTCAATTTTTACAAGACTACTTTCTTTCCCAGCCTTTATTGTATCAATTTTGGTTTCAATTTCGACCGCACTTTTTGTTGGTTGGGCAAAGATTTTAACAACAGAATTTTCACTATCTTTCAATAAATAGGCTTTAAAAACTTTGTTTGAGACATCAAAATCGCCCTCAACTTCAGCCACATAAAACTTATGAATGCAGCGTTTTTTGAATGACGCGACCAATTTTTTTGCACATTCATCATTTTTGGCAAAGACCATAAGACCTTCTGTGTTCCTGTCCAAACGATGGACAGCAATTGCATTTCTCAAAACACTTTCAAGTCCTTTCTCTCCCTCAACTTCAATACCAGCGTATTTATAAATCACACATACATCATTATCTTCAAAGATAATATCATATTTTTTGTCAAGCATATCTTGTGTATAGAAAAAAGTGAGAACATCTCCTTGATAAACCATAACATTCTCTTTTTCCGCCTTGCCATTTATTTTGACATCTTTATTTCTCAAAATCTTGTTTGCATCGGCGTATGAAAACCCAAAATCTTGCAAAACAACTGATACTTTTTTGTCTTTTTCTACTATTATCTCTTTTTTAAGCATATCTTATTATACAAAATCTGTAAAAAAAATCAAAATAAAGGAGAGATATTTATGGAAAGTCTTTGCATTGAAGATAGAAAAAGGTTGATTTTGACTGGAGCAACAAAAATCGTTTCTTCTACGAACACACAGGCAGTCGTTGAAGTTGGAGATACAAACATTGTTATTTCCGGCACAAACATTGAAGTAACAAAACTCGATTTAGACAACAAAACGGTAACATTTTCTGGGAATATCAATTCTGTAAAATATACAGCAAAGACAGAAAAAATAAGCCTTTTGAAAAGGATGTTTAAATAATGCTTTATGAGACCTTATCTCAGCCAAAAATTTTTGCGTTAATTGTTCTGGCCGGATTTTTATCAGGGTTTTTGTTTGATTTTAAACAAATTTTGTTATCAGTTTTTAAAAAAAACAAAATCTTAAATCATATTTTATCATTTTTTACCCTATTTTTCGTAATCTTTTCATTTTTTCTAACAAATTTAAAAATAAATTATGGAGAAATTAGATTTTTCACCATATTCAGTTTTTGTCTTTCATTCTCAATTCAAAGATTTATCTCTCAAAATTTCCTTGCAAAACCAATAGCAAAATGCTACAATAAATACAAGGAAAAAACAAATGGAAAACGAAAAGACAAAGTGGAAAGAACTTAGTATATTTCAAAAAACCTGCACAATCTTGACAGTAGTTTTGATTGTTGCAATAATCGTTCAAATTTGTGTCATGATTGCAATAAAAAACAAAACAGATGACACAAAGAACAAAAATGACGAAATAGAATCACAACTTCCAGAATCCCCATCATCTGGTGAATCTTTTGAAGTATTATACACCGAAGTGATAAATAAGATTTGAAATAATCAACATCTAATAAAAGACGTTGATTATTATTTTTATATAATGATTATAAATATAATTTGAAATTGCTCCACTTTTCACAAAATTTAGAAGAGAATCATTCAACATAAAATTTGAGAGCAAAGAAAGTGTGACATACAATGTGCCAAACACAAACATTCCTTTAACCAGCCCCACCAATCCACCAGCAAGTTTATTTCCAACCCCCAATCCACAAAAGTTTGTAAGCTTTGAAAAAACAACTTTAAACAATTTCAAAACCAGCATAAGCACAAGAAACACAATAACAAATGTTATAATTTTTGTTATCAAAACTGAAAGAGAAGGTGCAAGAATTTGTCCTGCAGAAAGAGAACCTTCAAAAGAAATATCTTTTACCAAAAAATTTAAAAAAAACAAGAATGTTTTAAAATTTGAACCCAAAATAGCATTTTTGAGCATCTCTACATCAGAAAAGGTTCCAGCAATAGCAGAATCAAACCCAGATTTTATCGTTTTTTCAATGCTATTTCCAATCAGCTCATACACATTAGAATAAAACATATCAGTAAACTTTATTGAAATAAAAACAACTGCAATCACACCAAACAAAGAAAAAAGCATCGAGACAAAACCTTTCAGATACCCCCTAATGAAATAAACCCCACAAACCGCAAACAAAATCCAGTCCATACCAAATTTTTGTCACAAAAACATTCTATTAAACAAAAAAACTGCTTTCTATTTTAGCAGTTTTTATTTTTAAGATATTTTTCAAGTTTTTTACATTTTTCTTTATCCATATCTGGCACACCTTTCAACCTATAATCTATGCCAAGATTTTTATATTTGTCAAGAGCCATGGTGTGATAAGGCAAAAGTTCGATTTTTTCAACATTCTTTATATTATTTGCAAATTCTTTAAGTCTCAATACACTATCAACATTATCATTGAAACCTGGCACAATTACTTGCCTTAACCATATCTTTTTGTTTTTTTCTTGGCAACAACTTAAAAATTTGTAAAATTTATCAATTTTTTGCCCAACCAAGCTCTTATACTTTTTCTGATCCAGTTCTTTTACATCCAATATAACCAAATCACAAAAATCTAAAAGTGTTTCACAATTTTCACCATAACCAGATGTATCTAAACAAGTATCAATCCCATTTTCTTTGCACAATTTGAAAACTTCCTCAACAAACTTGTTTTGCATCAAGGGCTCTCCGCCAGAAATTGTCAAACCACCCCCATTTTTGAAATATGGCTTGTATTTTTTTACTTTCTCAACAAGTTGTTGTGGAGTAAATTGCTGTTTTTTATCATTTGCGTTCCACATTTCCGGATTGTGACAATATGCACATCTCAATGGACAACCCTGCATAAAAACTACAAATCTCACCCCAGGTCCGTCAACAAGCCCCATTGTTTCAATGCTTGAAACATTTCCTACAATTTCACCGCAAATTTGTTTATCTTTTGCCATGGAACGTCCTCGCAATCACTTCTTCTTGATGAGCTCTAGATAGTTTGTTGAAATTTACAGCATAGCCTGACACACGAATGGTAAGGTTTGGATATTTCCAAGGATTGTTCATAGCATCAATCAAAAGTTCTCTGTTCAACACATTTACATTCAAATGTTGTGCTTTTTGAACAAAATATCCATCCAAAATGCTTACCAAATTGTTAATTCTCGCTTTTTCGTCATGTCCAAGAGCATCAGGAACAATTGAAAATGTATTTGAAATCCCGTCTTGGCAACACCCGCAATAAGGAATTTTCGCCACTGAATTTAATGATGCCAAAGCCCCAGAGCAATCTCTTTCATGCATTGGATTTGCTCCTGGTGCAAAAGGTTCTCCAGCTTTTCTTCCATCTGGAGTCGAACCAGTTTTCTTTCCATACATAACATTTGATGTGATTGTAAGAAGTGACAATGTATGTTTTGCATTTCGGTAAAGTTTTTGTTTTTTCAAGCAATTATAGAAATAATTTACAACATCTACACCAATTTCATCAACTCTGTCATCATCATTGCCAAATTTTGGGAAGTCTCCATCAATATCAAAATCTACAATAAGTCCATTTTCGTCTTTTATTGGTCTAACTTTTGCAAATTTGATTGCAGAAAGTGAATCCACCACAACAGAAAAACCAGCGGCCCCAAAAGCCATCAATCTTTCAACCCAAGTGTCGTGAAGAGCCATTTGCCCAGATTCGTAAGCATATTTGTCGTGCATATAGTGAATTATATTCATTGCATCAACATAGGTTTTTGCAACTTTTTCAAGGGTTTTCTTGTAATTTTTCATAACCTTGTCAAAGGTCAATACTTTTTCAGTGTTTTTTGAAATCCCGTCAACAACTTTCAATCCAGTTTTTTCGTCACAACCACCATTGAGAGAATAAAGCAACGCTTTTGCCAAATTGCATCTAGCACCAAAATATTGCATCTGCTTGCCAACTTTCATTGCAGATACGCAACATGCAATGGCATAGTCATGTCCATAAATTTCTCTCATAACATCATCGCCTTCGTATTGAATTGCGTCAGTAATAATAGAAATTTTCGCACAGAACTTTTTGAAATTGTTTGGCAATTTTTCTGACCACAAAACAGTCAAATTTGGTTCTGGAGAAGGATTCAAATTTATAAGGGTTTGCAAGTATCTATAAGAATTTTTTGTCACTAAACTTTTTTCATCATCAAGCATTCCTGCAACACTTTCTGTAACCCAAGTAGGATCACCAGCAAAGATTTCATCATATTCTGGCGTGCGAAGATGTCTAACAAGTCTAAGTTTGATTATAAACTGGTCAATAAGTTCTTGTGCTTGCTCTTCCGTCAAAGTTCCATTTTTCAAATCCCTTTCAATGAAGATATCCAAAAATGTAGAAGTTCTTCCCAAACTCATTGCTGCACCATTATTTTCCTTGACACCAGCAAGGTAACCAAAATAAAGCCACTGCACCGCTTCTTGTGCGTTTTGTGCAGGACGACTTATATCAAAGCCATAGCTTTGTGCCATTTCTTTTATTTGTCCAAGAGCCTTGACTTGTTCTGCAACCTCTTCTTTCAAACGAATATTTTCTTCACTCGAAACATCAATTTTTGACCAATCTTTCTTCTTTTCTTCAATCAAAAAATCTATTCCATAAAGAGCAACTCTTCTATAATCACCAATAATTCTACCTCGGCCATATGCATCTGGAAGTCCAGTAATAAGTCCTGCTTTTCGAGCCTTTCTTATCTCTGGTGTATAGACATCAAAAACTCCATCGTTATGAGTTTTTCTATATTCGCAAAAATGTTTTTCGATCTCTGGATTGAGGTGTTTTCCATAAGCAGCAAGTGCCTTTTCGGCCATTCTTGTGCCACCATACAAATTTACAATACGCTTCAAAGGTTTGTCTGTTTGAAGTCCAAAAATTACTTCATTTGGTCTGTCAATATACCCTGGTTTGAAGGTGTTAATGCCAGAAACTGCATCGGTTTCAACATCCAAAAGTCCAACTTTGGCTTCTTTTGCAAGCAACTTTTCACATTTGTCCCAAACTTTTTTCGTTTTCTTTGAAATTCCGCACAAAAAACTATCGTCACCCCTATATTCTTTATAGTTGTTGACAATAAAATCTTCGACTTCTATGTTGTTTTTCCAATTGTCTCCTTTAAAGCCTTTCCATGCATCAACTGATTGTTTTTCCATTAAATTTTCTCCTTTTACCTAAATATGGCATTTTTGCAGTGCAAAACACCATATATAGTATCAGTATTGTTTCGTTTTCCAATATATTGTATTATATTTTATCTCAACTAGTCAACAAAATTGAGCACCAAAAAGAAAAAAGATTTCAACTATATGAAATCTTTTTAAATCTATTTATTGTCAGTTGCTTCGCATTTTGCCAAGCCAATTTTTCTTTTGCACTTAATTCTATTCGACCTCTCCGTCAGCTTTGTTGTCAATTTTCAAATCAAATTTTACATCTTTGCTTTCGACTGCATTTGAATTGTCCGCATTTTCAACCAAACTTGGATTTTTGATTTGTTGAATTGTGCTTACAAGTTCGCTCATATCCTTATCAATAAGTCTAATATATATACAGCGGCCTTCAAACACACCATTGATTCCACGCATAAGGTTAAAACCTTGAAAATCACTTTGAACATCAAAAACAAGTTCGTCAAAAGGTAATTCGTTTACTTCCATCATTTGGTTGAATTTCAAAGAGATATAATCTCCATTTTTGATTTCTTCTCTATAATCTTGGTCTCTGACAACTCCGTATGCTGGCATAGTTAAAGAATTTTCAAAAAGTTTTTCTACCTGCATGCGCAAAGTTTCTTGTTGCTCTTGCGAAAGTTCTAAAACATGACCATCAGAAATCAAATCTATTTTTGCAACAAATGGCAAAGCATCTATCGCTTCAAAAAATGATATAATCATCATTGGCACCCCCATAAAAAAGAAAAGTATTCTCACCATAATCACTCCTTAACAAGCCTTATTATGTGAAATACATTTTCTATTATTCAAACATTTTTATCAATCTTCTTCAAATTGGCTGTTGTAAAGGTCTGCATAGAATCCGCCCTTTTCAAGCAATTCTTCATGCTTTCCACTTTCAATAATATCTCCATCTTTTAAAACCAAAATCATATCTGCATTTTTGATTGTTGACAAACGGTGGGCAATGATGAAAGATGTTCTGCCTTCCATAACTTTGTCCATTGCCTGTTGTAAAAGCACTTCGGTTCTGGTATCAACCGAACTTGTAGCCTCATCCAAAATCATCATTGGTCTGTTTTCTATCATTGTTCTGGCAATAGTTAGGAGTTGCTTTTGACCAGCAGACAAGTTTACGGCATCGTCAATTACCGTATCATAACCATTTGACAATGTTTGAATAAAATGGTCAACACCAACTTGTTTGCAGACTTCAACAATTTGTCCATCAGTAACGTTTTCGTTGTTGTAACGCAAATTTTCTTTGATTGTTCCTTGGAAAAGCCAAGTGTCTTGCAAAACCATTCCAAAAAGCTTGTGAACATTTTCTCTTGTGATATCTTTTATAGATACACCTTCAATTTTTATATCACCAGAATCAACTTCATAAAAACGCATAAGCAAGTTTACCAAAGTTGTTTTCCCGGCCCCAGTTGGTCCAACAATAGCAACTTTTTCTCCTGCATTTATCTTTGCAGAAAAATCTTTGATAATCTTTTTGTCTTTGCTGTAACCAAATGACACATGGTCAAATTCAACATTTCCAGCAACATTGTCAAGCACCAAAGTTTTTGTACTTTCATCTTCCAATTCTTTCTCTTCCAAAAATTCAAACACTCTTCCACTGGCAGCAGCAGCTGATTGCAAAAGAGTTATTGCTTGAGCAATTTGTGAAAGTGGGTTTGAGAAAAGTCTTACATAAATCATGAATGCAATGATTGTCCCAAAATATCCCATTCCTCTAGAACCAGCAAGAAGTGCTCCAACGATGCAGACCGCTGCATAACCAAAGTTTCCTATAAATCCCATCATAGGCATCATCGCACCAGAAATAAATTGGGATTTTAATCCCGAACTAAGCAAACTCTTATTGATTTTATTAAATTCTTCCGCTGTTTGTTTTTTCGCATTAAAAAGTTGAACAACATTATGTCCAGAATAAGTTTCTTCAATATGAGCATTCATTTCCCCAAGGTCTTTCTGGTTCTTGTTGAAATATTTTTGTGAACTAGCCATAAAAATTATTGCCAAAACAAAACCAAACAAAGTTGCACCAATGACAGTGAATGCAAGCACCCAATCGGTTACAAACATCATAATAAGCACTCCAATAAGCATAATTACACTTGTAACCAAACTTCCAACGCTTTCATTCAAACTTTGCCCAATTGTGTCAACATCATTTGTGACACGACTCAAGATGTCCCCATGCAAATGCGTATCAAAATAATTGAGTGGCAAATTGTTGATTTTGTGAGAGATATCACTTCTAAATCTCTTTACTGTTTTTTGAGTAACAACTGTTGTTATATATTGCTGAATATATTCCAAAAGGGCACTGGCAACATAAATGCAAACCAAAAAGATTGCAATCTTTGTAACTTGTGCCATAACATCTTCGCCCGTAGCAACACTAGTTGTGATGAGGTTTGCAATTTCACTGATTTTGTTTGGTCCAATGATTTGAAAAACGACAGAAACCGCCCCTAAAACAAGTGCAACAACCATCCATCCCCAATATTTTTTGCAATATCTCAAAAGTTTGCCCGTAGATTTTTTAAAGGTGCCTTTTTCAATTTTCTCCGAGCTTCTCATGTTGATTGGTGGCATTTTACAATTCCTCCTTTGACAATTGAGACAACGCTATTTCTTGATAAACTTGGCAGTTTTTCAAAAGCTCTTCATGAGTGCCCATGCCTACCATTTCTCCGCTGTCCAAAACGATTATTTTGTCAGCATCTTTAATTGTTCCAATGCGTTGCGCAACAATAAATTTTGTCACACTTCCTGTGTGTTTTTTGAGTGCCGAACGCAATTTCCGGTCAGTTTTGTAATCAAGTGCTGAAAAACTATCATCAAAAATCAAAATCTCTGGCTTTCTTGCAATCGCTCTTGCAATTGACAACCTTTGCTTTTGCCCACCAGAAACATTTGTTCCGCCTTGTGCAATAGGACTGTCAACACCATCACTCATTCTTGACACAAAGTTTGACGCCTGTGCAACAGAAATTGCCTTTTTAATCGTTTCATCATTAGCATTATTGTCCCCAAAGTCGATGTTTGATTTCACTGTCCCACTAAAAAGCACACCTCTTTGTGGCACATAACCAATTTTTTTGTTTAAATTTTCCAAATTATAATCTTTGACATTGACACCATCAATCAAAATCTCTCCTTCTGTGGCATCATACAATCTCGGTATCAAATTTATGAGAGTGCTCTTTCCGCTTCCAGTAGAACCAATAAAAGCAATCGTCTCACCCTCATGAGCCTCAAAACTGATGTCTTTAAGCACATATTCGTCAGCATCAGGATATTTAAAAGCAACATGGTCAAAAACAACAGATGCTTTCCCGTCAAAGTTTTCATCAACATAATCTCCTGGCACAATGCTTTCTTTTGTATCCAAAACTTCATTTATTCTTTTTGATGCGACTAGTGTTCTTGGCAACAAAATGAAGAGCATAATCATAAGCATAAATGCCATCACAACTTGCATTCCATATTGCATAAAAATTGTCATATCAGCAATCCCCGCATCGTCTTTTACGATATACGAACCAATCCAATAAATTGAAAGCGAAAGTCCACTCATCAAAAGCGTCATTCCGGGGCTCATTATTCCCATAATTTTGTTTACAAACAAGTTTGTTCTTGTAAGTTTTTCGTTGTTTGATTCAAATTTTTTATTTTGATATTCTTCTGCATTTGCAGACCTAATTACTCTTATTCCCGTCAAATTTTCACGAGTAATGCGGTTCATGTCATCAGTCATGGTTTGAATTTTTTTGAATTTTGGAACAGCAAAAAGCACAATTACAGTCACCATCAAAAGCAAAAATCCCACTGCGACTCCAATCGCAACTGACCATTGCCAACTTTTGTTTAAGATTTTTATTACCGACCAAACAGCAAGAATTGGAGCTTTTACCATAGCTTGCATACCCATTGACACAAATGTTTGAACATGAGTGATATCGTTTGTTGTTCTAGTAATCAAACTTGCAGTTGAAAACTTGTTTATTTCGGCAAGAGAAAATCCTTGAATTTTGTTGTATACTTTTGCTCTGACATTGTAAGCAAGTCTAGCGGAAATTGCAGCGGTGCAAAACCTGACCAAAATAGCACTTCCCAAACTTCCAAAAGCACACGCCAACATCAGCCCACCATTTGCCCAAATAACAGCTAAGTCAACATCTATGCCATATTTAATTTTCCCAAGTTCTGTCATAATTCCGCCAGTAAAATCAGGCAGTTTCAAGTCAAGGTAAACTTGCAAAACAACCAATCCAATAACTATCAATATAAAAAGATAGTCAATAATTTTTAAGTTTTTCATCAATTTTATCAAATTCATTAAATTAAAATCCTCGCTAAGATAAATTTATATTCTTTTTTTTTAAAAAAGTCAACTATTCCCGCTTCATGACAGTTTAATATGAGCAAAATAAAAAAGCACTTCGCTAAAAGTGCTTTTCGTTTTATCAATATTTTAAGGTTGGATAAGTCGAATCGTCAACAGGAATATTCCAAATGTTTGAGTCGAAGCCAAGTTTTGAATCGTATGTTTTTGAAGATGAAATCACACAATTATTTTCTCTTGCACTGTCAAACATTTTTGCTCCATAACCATAAGATTTTTCAGCATAATTTGTGAAGCAGGCATTTATTGTTCCACCAAAATGTCCTACAAACCCTCCAACATCACATTCATCTGTTTGAGCAACCAAGTCAATATTTGCATAACTTGTCTCAATCGGTTCGGCAAGTGTTGGGTTTTGATATTTTCCATAAAGACCACCCATGTAACCACTTCCAGAAAGTGCAGAGGCGTCAAGTTTGCCTAAAGTAAGATTGTTTTTGCTTGGATTGTAGCCAACTCCTACGAGTCCGCCTACCCAATATTTATCAGAAATTGTGCCAGTTGCAGTCAAGGTTGTCCCCACTGTGTTTTGTGATAAGTTATATTTATCTCCGTCAATGTGTTCGACAATTCCAGCAAGTCCACCAAATGTAAATTGTTCTGAATTTGTTGAAATGATCATTGAATTTGAAACAACATTCTTTCTCAAATCTGCACCTTTTTTGCCAAGTCTAACCTTTCCAGCAACTCCACCAACTGTCAACTCTTTGCCCGTTGATTCAACTTCAATAGTGAGTTGAATTTGACAACCAACAATTTGTCCACCGTCATCATATCCAACAACTCCACCAACTACCGCATTGCTGTTTACGACAAGTTTTACTGTCCCTGAAATTATGCAGTCTTTGATTTCGCCTTTGTTCTCCACAGCAATTCCCGCAAATGTGGAAATGTTTTTGTAAGTCGAATCCACAAAATCAAACTCAATATTTTTTATCGTTCCACCATTATATCCAAAGAATGCAGTGCCTTTTTTCGCTTTCAATTTTATGTTTGAAATTTTGTGACCTTGTCCATCAAGTGTTCCACTGAAATTAGCGGAGCTCCAAGTTTTTCCAGTCATATCCATGTCTCTATCCAAAACCATGTTTGAATAGTTTGCATTTTTAAGCAAAACTGAAAGTTCGTGCTCGTTTTTAATTTTTATTGTATTTGGCTCAATATAAAAACTTACAAAGAGCAAAACCAAATTTATTACTGCCACCACAAACAAAACAATTTTGCAAACATTCCAACCTTTTGAATGTTTTTGTTTTGCGTTAATAAACACTGTAAGATTTATCAGCCCGACAGCAGTTGAGAAAATTACCAACCCCACAATGCTGTCTTGACTGAAATACATATAAACTTCTTTTGGTGCAAAAACAGAAACCAAAAGCAAAAGCATTGCAAAGCAAATAGGGAACAATTCCAAAAAGATAAACAAAAATCTCTTCAAGAATTTGTCTTTTGTAATGTCTTTTGGCTCTTTAACTTTTTCTTGTTTCTCTGTTTTTGGCGGGAATACTACTTTAAGCCCATCTTCTTTGTCAATCAAATGTGTTACATTGATTGAAGAATCCAAAGTCAAATCCATTGCGTCCAATCTCTGACACAATTTTGAAAACAAATTTTGATATTCTTCAAAAGTTGAAATTTTATCAAGCTTTTCAAGATAAATCTCAAAAGGTTTGAGTTGCAATTTATAATACTCTGCACCGCGATAAACAAGTTGCCCTTCTTGTTTTTCCATTTCAAGCAAAATAGAGTTGTTTCTGTTGATAAAGTTTTGCAACTTTTCTTTCAAACAAACCTTATCCAAAGTTTCTTCTTTCAGTGGCAATTTTTCACCCTTATAAAGGTTGACTTTGCTGACAATTTCGGCATATTTTTCTGTTTCTTTTTCATCGGAAAGTGACAACAATGTTTCCCACTCTGGAAATTGTGTAATCTTTACATTTGACATAATGAGTTCATTGTCCGTTTTGCAATGCAATTTGATTTGAATAAGATTCCAATAAAGACTGCCATTTTCGGCATCTTTTGAAATTGCTATTGAAATATATTTTTCTGCTTGTTTGAAAAAACCATAAGACTGAAAAGTTTGAGCAATCTTTTCCAAGATACTAACAAGTTTTTTGTCATCAGAGATGTATGACAGGTAGAAATCCAACTGTTCTTCGGCCTGCTTCAAATCCAAAAATGCAACCGGCAAAATCATGTTTGTAACCGCAAACACAAATTGTGCTCTCGTATCTTCGCTCAAATATTTGAAAACGTCCTCTATCTCTTCTTTGTTTCGATAATGCAATTTGTCTTCATCTGTCTTGAAATGTTGAAGCAGAATTGCTAAATTGCTTTGTTCATGCCCAGCATCAATATCAAGAATTTTTTTGTAATATTCTTGGTCGTCACTTTTTTGTGCCAACATAAAATAGAAATTAACAAATCTCTCTACTTCGTTGCTGTTAAAACATTTTAAAACCTTTTCAATAAGTTCGGAGTTTAAAGTTTCAACCGCCTTGTCTTCTGCCTTCTCAACAAAATGCTCACGATTTGGCGAACTAAATTTTGCTAGATAAAGCAAAAACGCATTATAATATTCTTCGCTATCCAAACTTTCAACAAGCTTTTCCCAGCTGTCTACAAAATACTCTGCAAAATCTTTTGCGGCGAATTTTAAAATTTGGTCAATTTTCTCTCTGTCTTTGAAATTTGAGATATTAGAAAAAAATTCTTCTTGTGTATTAATTTTCATTGAAGACATAAGGTTAGCAAACAACAACTCTGCATTATTTGGGTCTTTTTCAAGTTCGTCAGCAATCATTTCTTGTGCAGAAACAAAATCACCATGCTTAAGAGTTAAGAAAATCCATTTAATTTTGTTTGTTTCGCTCAATTCGATATTGTCAACATGATAGTGTCCAAGTTCGTTTGGATTGATTGTTTCGACATCAACATATTCTTTCTTTTGTGGTTCGACTTTTTCAATTTTGATGGTTTCAATTTTTGCCATCTCATTGATTGTATTTTGCATTTCTTTTTCAACTTTCAAATCAATATCTTGCAAAAATGAGGTTGTGCTCATGTCAACAACACTTTTGCAAGCGACCAATTCTTTTGGCAAATCATCAACAGAAACTTTGTTTGTGTCAAGCGCAACAATCATGCTTGACTTTGTTTTTTGTTTTTGAGATGCAAAATACAAATATCTATCATACAAATTTTTGCAATCGCCATCAAAATATCCAGTTTTCCCGTTTGCAAAAAGGACAAATGCTTTGCTTGTTTGAAGTGCTCTAAATGTATCCTCTTCTTTTTCTCTTTGCGACAAACTCTGAGAAAAATACACTTTCAAGCCCTTTTCTTCAAGTCCTCTCACTGTCTCTTGAATTTCTGGTGTTTTGTCTGGGGCATTTTTGTCAAAGTTTACGGCATAAAGAAACACATCATAGTTTTTGTTTACTGAATTTTCAAGATAAAGTTTGTGCAATTTTTCAATTCTTCTTGCTTTGTCGTTATAGGATTTTTCAACTTCTGGTGGAGCATTTTTTACTGCTGATTTAAAGTCTTCGTCTTCAACAATTGAAGGTATTTCCTCACCAAAAAAGTAAGGTTTCTTTGTCGAACCCCTTTTGTTTGTATAATAAACTATTTTGTTTTTTGCAAGAGCCTTTCCCCAAAAAGCTTCAAATGATTTTGGATACAAAGAGAGGATTTTGTCAAACTCTTCAACAGCTTCAGCAAATTTGAGTTCTCTCAATATTTCATTTGCACCAACCAAGAGCACTTCTTCTTCCTTTGAAGCCTGTTCGTCCACATAAAGAGTCCCGCAGAACTGGCATCTAACCATGTTTTGCCCAACAACTTTATATGATCTTCCTCCACAATTTTTGCAAACACGCTCTCTCATCAATTATCCTACTTTTTCTCTGTTTTAGGTTTCTTTGCATAACTGTTGATTTCTTGATTGTAATCATCAAACAGTTTCAATTCACTTTTCGTAACACTTGGTGGCATTTTCTCCAAGACATTGTCAAAGTCTTGATTTGTAACCAAAATAATGCTGTCCGTAGCAATCGCTTTAAGCAACGGCTCGTCCTTTGCTCTGTCACAAAGTTCGTCAAGGTCAGCACCACTATACATCTCAGTTTCTGCCACAATTTTGTCTATATCAAAATCAGGTGCAACTGGCACACCTTTCATATTTTTTTCTATCATAAATTTTCTTGCAGGTGCATCTGGCAAGGGCAAATAAATTTTTTGTGAAAATCTGCCCGAACGCATTGCTGCACTGTCGATATCCCATGGTCTGTTTGTTGCACCAAGGAGCAATAAGTTTGGATTTCTTCCAGCAAAGCCGTCAATTTGTTGCAAGAATTCGTTTACCCTCTTGTCGTTGTGAGTGTCAACCCCACGCTTTCCAATAAGGCTGTCCATTTCGTCAATAAATATGATTGCTCTATCCTGCTTGTTTGCTTCTTCAAACAAAGAATTGATGTTTTTCTCGCTATCACCCACCCATTTGCTGACAATGTCAGATCCTTTGACTGCATAGAATTTTGCTCCAACTTCATTTGCAATCGCTTTTGCAATCATAGTTTTTCCTGTTCCTGGAGGTCCATATAAAAGCACCCCACCGCCAGTCTTTTTGCCATACATTTTGTATTTGTCAGGATATTTGATTGGATTTATCATTCTTATGGTGATTGCTTTTTTGACATCTTCAAGTCCTGCAACATCACTAAATTTTATATTTGGAACTTTTGCTGTCTGCCATTTTTTGACATCTTCATCTTCTTCATTTTTTGCATTGTCACCATCGTTTTTCTTTGTGACTTTTTCAGGCCGTTTATTCAAATTTTCTGCTATCTCAACAAGTCCTCTTGCTCTGTCCATGCGGACTTCTTTAAGCTTGCCTTGACTGAGTTTTGCCATTTGCATCATTGTCTCACTGGCGAGCAAAAAATTCCTCTTTGCTAGAGTAATATTGCCTTTCGCTTTTGCTTCCTTCCCTTTTTTCATATAAAGATTGAAGGTGTCTGACAAGACATTTATGTTTTGTTCCATATCTTCCCCTACGGCTGATTTTTATTCTTTTGTTTCAGATTCGATTTTTTTTCTTACTTCTTCCATTTCTTTATCAATGTTCTCACTTGAAAGTTCGTCTTGTGACGCTTGTTCCATAATAAACTTTTCAAGTTCTTCGTCGCTCATTTGCTTGCCACTTTTGTCTTTCCCAGCGGCATAGAATGTTTCTTGACTCATTTCCATAAAGTTGTCCATTTGGTCAGTTTGTGTTTCTACGGCTGCCATTGCTTGTTCAAATTGAGATTGAATTTTAGCAAATTCTTTTGCATCTGCAAGTTTTGTCATTTCTTTTGAAATGTCACTCATCCCACGCAAAAACTCACCTGTCATCATTGTCACATCTTTCATTTGTGCGGTGATTTCAAAGTTTAAAAGCATTTCTTGTGCACGCTTTTGTTGTTGAACTGTCATCTTGTAACCAGAAAGCGCCAAATTGAATTGTGCATCAAGTCCTTTGAGTTTTGCTCTCTTTGCAGCATCAATAAACACTTGCTTTTGGTCTTCCAAACGATTGATTTGTTTGTTCATTGTGTTGATTGTTCTTTTTATCAACATCTTCTTTTCAATTTCTTTTTGTTGTTTTGATTTAAACCATGCCATTTTTTATTCCTCCATCTTCATTTTTTTCTTTTTGCTTGGTTGTGATTGCTTTTCTTCCAGAAGTTCTTGTTCGTCGTTCAACTGATTTTCTTTTTCAAACATTGTCAAAATTTCTTCTTCGTTTTTGCCAATGCCGTAAATTGGTTGGCTGACATCATATGCTGATTGAACTTCCGTAAACAATTCGTCCGCACTTGTAAGCACATCTTCTGATGCAATTCGAGTTTCAAGTGCTTTGTTCAAAAACTTTGCCAATCTTTTCTGGTCTTGCAACAATTCACTCAAAGGCACTTTTGTTTGAGTCTTAAAGAAAGTGTTGCTGTCATACGCATCTTTAAGTTTGTTCATAAGTCTAATGTTGTAGAGCAAATACATTCCTCTTTCCATGCAAACTTGTTTTTCTTCGTTTAAATGACTTATCTTTTTCGCATAAAAAAGTTGAAGTTCTTTGTTTTTTTCATGTTTGCCTTTTTCCATCAAAGCATCTATCTCTTTGATTTTTTGATAAACTTCCGCTTCCACTGTGCGTTCTTGTCTTTCAAGTTCACAGATAGAATTTACCAAATCTTCTCTGTTTAAATTTTTGAATTTGTTTCTTTTAAATGGCCACCACATAGCACTTTCTCCTTAATTTTGACAATCTTAATAATTGTCCCCTTCGTTTATTTTGTATATTCTCTCCAAAAGTCCATCATAAATTTTCTTTTGTGTCTCATCTGCAAACTGCAGTGCATTTTCACATTCTGGCAAATAAATTGCACTCTTGTAAGTCACTGGATTTGCAAACAATTCATCTTCGTTTGTAATTTGAAATTTCACAAGCATTAGTCCCCAATAAGCATCGGAACATTTGCTATCAAATTGCAATGCAAGCAGAAAATTCATTTTTGCTTGTTCAAACATGCCATCACTTAAGTTTAGATATCCCAATTTAAGTTCTTTCAAAACTTTGACAACTTCGCTTTCTGGCAAGTTTTTTGATGTTTGGTAAGTTCTTTTCATCAATCCCTCTCATCTTTTTTTCTTTGGACGATATAAGCTTCCACTTCTTCCAAAACTCTGAAACATGTTTCTTGTGTGTTGTCTTTTGCAACCAAAATTTTCAAATCATCAAGTTTGTTTGCAATTTTTGTGTCCACCAAAAGCACTTTTTGATTTGTTGTAGGATTGAAAAATCTAATGTTGTCTTTCACTTCCACAAGTCTGCGACAAAGAGCATCGTTTCCATTTGCATAAACCAAAATACTCTCAACATTTGCAACCATATTTTCAATGGATTTTTTATTTTTCAAAACTCCTCTGCTTCCACCTTCTTGAGCGTCAGGCTTTTTTATGTATTCCTTGCAAATGTAAAACACTGCAAAACCAATTATTGCAAGCAGAATAATGATGTATAAAGCTATCATTTTACCCCTCCTTAACCAATCTGTAACCGCAAGAAGAGCAGAACTTTGCATCTTCTGCATTTTCTGCAAAACATTTTGGGCACTTTTTCGCCATTTCAACAGGCTTTCCACATGTTGAGCAGAATTTGTCATTTTCTTTTAAAACCGCTCCACAATGTCTGCAAACAAAACTTTCAGTCTTTTTGATTTGCTTATAAGCATCTACCAATTTTTTGTAATCTTCGCTTTCAATAATAATGTTTGCAATATTGAAAGAAAAAACAGCAATACCATATTCATTCATCATCTTTTGGCTTAATTTGCCAAGAGCTTTTGTGGAAATTTCTTTTTTGCACAATGCAATTTGATTGAACAAAACATTGTTTTCGTTTATATACTCCACAACGACACCTTCAAGAACAGACACAACATTTGACATGAGTCTTTCTTGCAACCCATCGGCCGTCAAGTCTTGTGCCGCACCGACAAGATAAAGATAACACTTTCTTGGGTCTCCAATCTGCACTTCAAAATCACCACTCATGCCAACACGATAGTTTTCTTGCAACAAATTGTCATACATCAAAAATTTTGAAGCAGTTCCCCAAAGAAGCTTAAGTTTCGCTGTCTTTGACATAAAAAGCACTTCAATAGACGAGTCGAGTTCGGTTTTCAAATCAACAAATTGACTGATAAGATATCTCCCAGACGAAAGAGTTTGAAGCATTTGACCGTCTTTAATCAAAATCGCATTGTGAGTTTCTGGCACAATAAGTGTCAGTTTTGGATTCAAATTTTCAACAGCATATTTTGAGAATAATTGGTTGTTATCTCCAGTAAAAGTGATAAAATTTTGTTCCACAAAAACCTCTTCTAAAAAATGAAGATAGAATTCTTCAATTTGATTATATCAAAAACAAAATTTAAAAGTCAACGAACAAAAGAAATTAACATAATTTTCTAGCATTTTCTTTGCTAAAAAATGAAGAAAAGTGTTAAAATATAATCGAAAACAAATCATAAAACAAAAACAAAACATTTTGTGAAAAAATTGGAGGACAATAAAATGAAAAAAATTGCAATAATAACAGGTGCTTCATCAGGCATGGGACAAAGGTTTTGCTATGAAATTGACAAACTTGGACTTGACGAAGTTTGGGGTGTTGCTCTCAATGACGAAGCAACAGAAACCGCTCAACACATGAAAACCCCATTCAAATATATCTCTTTGGATTTGACAAAAGACGAGAGTTTCAAAATTTTGGATGCCGAACTAAAAAAAGAAGATGTTGCTGTAGAATGGCTTATCAATGCAAGTGGCTATGGCAAATTTGGTCGATATGACGAAATCTCTATTGAAGACCAACTTGGAATGATTGACCTAAACTGCAAAGCACTCACACATCTTACACTTTTGACAATTCCATATATGCCAGCTGGCGGAAGAATTGTTGAGTTTGGTTCTATCGCCGCATTCCAACCTATTCCATACATCGGCGTTTATGGTGCAAGCAAAGCATATGTGCTTTCATATTCTCGTGCATTGAACAGAGAACTCAAATCAAAAAAAATCAGCGTAACTTGCCTTTGCCCATATTGGACAAAAACAAAATTCTTTGACAGAGCAACAAATACAAATGCAAAACAAAAAGTCATCACAAAGTATGTTGCTATGTATGACCCAGAAAAAGTCATCAAGAGAGCGATGAAAGGAGCAATGAAACGCAAAGATGTTGTTTTATATGGTTTTATTTCAAAAGCACAAACAGCAATGGTAAAACTTCTGCCTCACAAATGGGTTATGTCAATTTGGGAAAGACAACAAAAGTTTAAAAAGACTTACAAAAATAGATAGTTTTTACCAAATTTTACATCAAACATAGTTAATGTAAAAAAATAAACAACAAAAAAAAGACATATCTGTTGATATGCCTTTTTTATTTTATCGTCAATTATTCAGCATCAAGCAATGTGTAGTTTGCAGGATCAATAACAAACTTGTAAAGACGAGCATTTTTTTCTGTTCCATCAAAGCTGATTTCAATAGTAAGAGTTCTTACTGTGTTATCAACTCCTTGGTACAAGAAGTAAGTTGTCTTTTTTGTTTCTTCATTTCCTGAAGAGAAACCACCGTGCTTAATTGTTTCAGTTGCGTTTTCTGTGCCATAGAAGTTTGTGATTTTTGCATAGAAACCTGTGCCATCTGCTTCATTGTAAGCGACTCTATCCAATTCGTTTGATGTGAATCTGATAAGAGCAAAGTGGCATCTGCCATCTGAATAACCAAGAGCGTCTGCTGTAGCTTTGTCATAAGCGACATTACCTTTAAGTGTGTAAACCGCTTCAAAGCCCTTTTCTTCAGATTTTTCCCATGTTGTAGCTGCTACGCTGTATTTCTCGCCTTCAATATTCCCGCCAAAGCTGATGTTGTAGAGTGGTTTTGCACCACATGCTGCAAGGGCAACTCCGCCAACAAGCACCATTACTAAACTAGCCATAATTGTAAGAAATTTTTTCATATTTTCCCTCCTTGTCGAAATTTTACCATATTGGAGGGGTAAAAAGTCAACTGTTTTCTTCATTTTGCAAAAGATTTTTTTGCATGTCCATATTATGTGCCAAAAAAGCAATTTTTATCAAAGATTTTGTCGAAAAATGCAGATTGTAACATTTTTATTTGCAGTTTAATACATTGTTAATGTGCAAGAGTTTTGCACAGAAAAGTCGTACATAAAGATAAATTATAGGAGGCACAAATGAACTTTTTTGGAGGCTCTAATTGTGGCGATGTCGGCAGAGAATGCGGTGGCAATGGAATGGATTGCTGCTCTCTTATCTTCTTGCTTTTGCTGTTACAAAACTGCGGTGGATGTGGCGGAATGAAAGGCGGAGAGATCTGCATTGATTGCGGAACTATCTTGTTCTTGATTTTGCTCTCAAACTTTGGTTGCGGTTGCAACAACGGCTGCAAATAATTCGCCCACATTTGAAAACCTCTGTCAGATTGACAGGGGTTTTCTTATATTCTGTGCCATTTTCAATCAAAAACATGTCAAAAAATATGAAAATTTTAAAAATATGATTTACTTTTTCTTATGTTTATTGTAAAATATTTTTAAAGGAGAGGTCTTATGAACATAAAAAAATATGGTGAGGGTGCCGAACTTATATGGAAAGATAGAAAAAGATGGTGTGGAATGCCATTGTCATTTACGCGCTATTATCTCATAAGAAAGAAAGGTTCTTGGTTTAAAATCTTTTCTGATATTGGATTTACTTATTCTTCAATCGAAGAAATAAACTTGTATAGGATCTATGATATTTCATTAAGACAATCTCTCATGGGAAAGATTTTCAACACAGGGACGGTTATTTTGTTCAGTAATGATGAAAGAAGTCCAAAATTTATTTTGAAAAATATCAAAAACCCATTTAAAGTAAGAGATATGTTCTCTAACTATGTTGAAGAACAAAGAAAACTCAACAACGTCCACATCACAGAATTCCAAAGCAAGCCATAATCATTGTTTGTTCTTTTCATAAAGATAAAAAATTTATAAAAAAATAAAAGTTGATAAAAATTGTTGACATTGTCCTTAAAATGTGTTAATATTTTAGGGCATATGGGGGTATGGCTCAGTTGGCTAGAGCACCTGCCTTGCAAGCAGGGGGTCGACGGTTCGAATCCGTCTATCTCCACCAAAATGATTTAGGCACACAACTATTTGGTTGTGTGTTTTTTATTTCCCATCAATTTTCTCTACTGTCTCCCACCTGCTGGCAAGTCCCAATTCAAATTTACAAAAGCAAATTGATTTACAAACAAAAAAAAGACATGCGATTTTCATGTCTTTTATTTTTCACAAATTCCTTTTATTGTTTGTTTTCTTCTACCTTGGTTTCAGTCTCAACAAGATTTGTTTGAGTAACTGATACTCTTTTGCTCTCTTGTTTCATGTCAACAAGAACAAGCACCCCACAAACAACCAAGACTAGACCACTTAACAATGTTATAATTGGCAAAACCAAATAGTCTCCACCATTGAAAGACATACTTCCAAAAACAATACCGCCTACACCTAACAGCAATTTGAAAACTGATGATGTTATGAGCAACTTTCTCTTTTTTTGATACCTTTCAGCATCACACTTAAATACACTAAATGAAATAGATGAAAATACAATATCAATAATTCCGATAATTAACATTATGCCAATGGTAATAAACAAAATTAAAAACCTAAATCCTTCAACACTCCCACTTGCAAATATCCATAATACAAAACAAGCATATCCATAATAACCGCCAAGACCAGAAAGAAATGCTTCACATATTAGTGACAAAATTCCCGCCACTAAAGTTTTTGTCCTTTTCATAAAATCCCCCTATAAAAAATCAAAAACTAATTTAACTTTTGTTAGTTTTATAATATCATAACATTTGTCTTTGTGTCAATTTCCTTAGACAAAAATTTGAAAAATGTTGAAAAATAGTCTATTGTGGCACAGCGCACACAATAGACTATTCTAAAAATTCAATTATTATTCTACTTTTGCAGTTTCTTCTGTTTCTTTTCCTTCGTTGACTTCTGTTGGTTCTTGTTTTGCGATTTCAAGTTCATTTTTCTTTTTCAATTCTTCCAAAATTTGTGTCAACAACTCCTCTTGTGTTGGCTTTGGTGCAACTGGTGCTGGTTTGTTTTTCTCACGAAGTTCTGCTGTTGCTTTGATAACTGCGTGATAATCTTTCATGTTTACACCTTGTTTTTTCAAAATCTTCTTTTCTTCTCTCGTTGGACGTTCTTTAACACTCTTTTTCCACAAACCTTGTGCGTCCATCATAATTCTGAGCACTGTAAAAAGAACAAATGCAATGATGAAGAAGTTGAGAATTGCAGTGATAAATGCTCCCCAATCAATGTAAATACTCTTTGTAAGGTCAATCACACCATTGGCGTCTTTGACAACCTTCAAAAACGTATAAGCAGATTCAAGTCCTGCTCCACCAAGTGACAAAAGCCAATTGATGCAAGGCATGATGATTTTGTTTGTAAGTGCTGTAACGATTGCTGTAAATGCACTAGCAACAATTACGCCGACTGCCATGTCAACAACATTCCCACGGCTGATAAATTTTTTAAAATCGCTAAAAAATTGTTTTATCTTTTTCATAAATTTCTCCTGCCTATATAATAGACCAAAAAGTGACAAAAATCAAGGTTTTTCGTGGCAAAAACAAAAAGAAAATCATACAAACAAAATCTTTTAAAAAGAAAAATCACCACTTGGGTGATTTTTGATTTCTGTTTTGTTTTTAGTCTTTAATTTTTCAAATTTATGGAACAAGTTTGAATGACATATCTCCATCATATTGAATGTTTGAAACAATATATCTCAAAACTGTATAAACTTTTCCATCTGCACTAACAGATAATGGTTCCATTTTTGAATTGCTTATTTTTTGATTTTCAATCTTAAATTCGTGTGAACCAATTGGAGATTGTGATGTAAGTCTAAAACATACAACTGCTTGTCCTGTTACTGCCAATTTGATACTTTCATCTTTTGTAAGTTCTGCCCATTCCAAATTTTGGAAATCAGAATTTTCAGTTGCAATAGCATATTCAATTCTTTCAATTCTTGGGTCTTCAAATGAATAAGAAACATCAATGTTTTTTGTGAAGTCTTGGAAATTCGTAAATTCAAATGTTGTTTCTTTTGAGCATACAAATTCAAGTTGAAAACTATCAAATTTCCCTGTTGTTGAATTGTAAAATGCTTTAAAAGTGTATCCACCAGCAATGCTTTTTGTGACATCTGCAGTTGCACCCGCAAGTTGTTCTTTGACATTCAAAATCTTTTCTTGATTTGCATTGATGTCATAATCATACAAGTCAGACTTTGAATAATACGCTTGATTTACTTCGTCATAATTGTAAGACCAAATAACGGCATTTCTAAGTCCTTCCAAAGATGTGTATTCGCCATTTTCATTAACTCCAGAAAAGCCTAATTTATCACCATTATCGTTTACAAGCCAAATGCTTGGTATAATCAATGGGTTTGCCAATGATAGTCCTTCAATGGAATTTGCTCTCAAAATGTATGACGGAACAAGATATTGATAGCCACTAACAGAAATTCTGTAAACATTCCCTCCGCCTGTTGTGCATGGTGTGATGTTTTTTGGAATTTTAAATTGAACAGTCAATCCGTCATCACTTTCACCAACTTTTTCAAGTTCGAGAGTATTGATTGAGACTTTCATGTTTGTGTAATCAACTTTGCTTGAATCCAAAAGTTTTTTTACTGAAACTAATCCCTCTTGATTATAATTTATGGTTTCTTTGTCAATCAAAACCTCATAAGTCATGTTTTTCTCTGGCAAAGATATGTTGAAAGTGCGATATTCAATATTTGAATAATCTACAACAATTTTGTAGTCATTATATGACAAAAGTTCGCCAAGGCCTAAAACATATATATCTCCGTATTGTGTCATAACTACTGGGTCGGCAACTCCGTTTTGTCCCATAATGCCAAATGGATTTGCATTTTCCAAATCGAAAGGAATAACCCCTTCAATTTCAACTCGAATAGAATTGTATCTGTTATAAAGTTCTTCTCTTTCATCAAATGTTCTTGTAAAAGAAAATCTTTCTTCTGCTGTAACCAAATCGTAAAGATTTTTATATTCTGGAGCAGTTTCGCCTGTTTCATCGTCCAAATCATCAAATGTTACACAAACTTGCGTCATCTTCAATTTTGAAACAACTTCTTCATCGTCAAGCCCAACCGCATCGAATGAAAATGTTGATGTAATTTTGTCTACTCCTGAAAGTTCTATCTTGCAATTTTTGCCTTTCGCCAAAACAAAATGTCCATACATCAAACTCTCTCCAGATGAAAATGGACTATATTTGCTGTTTAAAATAATCTCTTGGTCTGCCCCATTTACTGTGATAACAAGATTTGAAAAATCCACGCCATATTGGTTTGCTGTAATCTCAACCTTCACAGCATCGCCAGAAGCAACTTTAAACTTTTTCTTTTCTCCAATTTCAATCTTTTCTCCTGCAGTGCTGAAACCAAGTTCGACATACTGCTCTGTCTTTTCGTCCATAGAAAATTGGACATTGTATGCATCATTTGAGCATGAACACAAAAAAACACCTGCAAGCAGGGATACACAACAAATCGTCAACATTGAAAGAATCTTTTTCATATTTCCTCCACATTTTGTCAATTTCTTTTTTAGTATATCACAACTTGCAAGTTTTACCTAACAATTTTGGAATTTTGCGAAATGTGTATAAGAACAAAAAAAGCACTTGAAGTGCTTATTTTGTATAATCGTTTTCTTGTTGTTTCTCCTCGACATTCTTACTGTTTGTCTTCGTCATGTTTTTATCAAGAATTTTTGTAAAACGTTCTTGCATTCTTTCAAAATACCCCAAATTTTTTTGTCTTATATCTATTTCTTTTTCTTGTAACTCTGAAAGTTCTTTGTGGCTTACGACAGTAAAAATATAGCCATATTTCGTTTGACGAATATGTGATTGAAGGTATTGGTTAAGATCTTTAATGTCTGTTTCAAATACACGATTTTCAATTTCATTGTCATAAATTGCAAGTCCATCAGTGCACAATTTAATAAATTTGTTTACAACTGGCAATTTGCTGTATGGTATGTTTGGATTTTTTGCTGCTTTTTGAAGTTTAACCAAATTCAAATTTAATTTCGCTGTTGGTATATTGTCAGCAAGTTCCCACATTTTTACATCTTCCAATTCTTTCTCGTTCTTAGAATAAATTTCTGCAAAGCGGTCGCTCATTTCATTAAATTCTGCTAAATGTTTTTCTTTGAGATAGCCATAGCTAGTCCCTTTTGGAGAATTTTCCAACTCTTTGCTTCTTACAATCTTGAATGTATGACCGAAAAGTCCAACTCTTGCGATGTGTTTGTCAAGAAATTCGTTTAATCTTTCTACATCTTTGTCAAATTCAGGTGTATCAAATTGTCTTGAATAAATATCAAGTGCACTTGTACACAAAAGATTGAAATTGTATGCTCTTGTCTTTATTGAATAAGGCACCTTGCTGTCTTTGTCAATCTTTTCAAGCAATCCCAAATTTTTCCTTAATTTTGAAATTTGAATTACTTGCTTTGCATAACCATCATGCCACTCATATACATTGTAAATTTGATCAAAATCCAAAACTTTGCTGGTTGTGTATTTCAAAATCGCATATTTTGAATCCTTTTTGATAAGCTTTCTTGCTTTTCTTACTCCTTTTTTTTCTTTTTTTAATTCTTTTTCCAAGAACGTTTCTTCATCAGGCATAAATATTACCCCTCCATATACGAATATTATAACACACATATTTAAAGATTTCAAGGGGCAATCCCTGCTATCGTTTGGAATTGACAAAAAATTTGTGTATAATATGTTTGTAAAAAGGAGAGATTATGAGAAACACAAATTTAATTATTGATATACACGGCAGGCAAATTTTGGACAGCAGAGGAAATCCTACTGTTGAAGTAGAAGTTACTCTTGAAGACGGAACTGTAGCCTTGGCTGATGTTCCATCTGGAGCATCAACTGGTGCTTTTGAAGCAGTTGAACTTCGTGACGGTGATAAATCAAATTATTTGGGAAAATCTGTTGAAAAGGCAGTCAAAAATGTAAACACCGAACTTAAAGATGCAATCGTAGGCATGAATGTTTATGAACAAATCGCAATCGACAAAAAAATGGTTGCTTTGGATGGGACTCCAAACAAAGGGCGTCTTGGTGCAAACGCCATTTTGGGTGTTTCACTCGCAGTCGCAAAAGCAGCAGCACAATCACTTGAAATGCCACTTTACAACTATATTGGTGGATGTAACGCACATACTCTTCCAGTGCCTATGATGAACATTATCAATGGCGGAAAGCATGCAGACAACAGCGTAAACATTCAAGAATTTATGATTATGCCAGTTGGCGCAAAATCTTTCACAGAAGCTTTGAAAATGTGTGCAGAGGTATTCCACAACCTTAAATCAGTTTTGAAAGGCAAGGGATATAGCACAGCAGTTGGAGATGAAGGTGGTTTTGCTCCAAACTTTGCAAACGATGAAGAAGCATTTATGTGTATTGTTGAGGCGATTGAAAAAGCTGGTTACAAACCAGGAAAAGATTTCTGCTTGGCTGTAGATGCTGCCGCAACAGAAATGTATGACGAAGCAGAAAAAATCGGCAAAAAAGGCTGTTATTATTTCTGGAAAGCAAAGAAATTATACACATTGGACGAAATGGTAGATTTCTGGGTTTCTATGGCTAAAAAGTATCCAATCATCTCTTTGGAAGACGCTCTTGCAGAAGAAGACTGGGATGGCTGGAAAAAACTTACTGAAAAACTTGGTGACAAAATCCAACTTGTTGGTGATGACCTTTTTGTAACAAACACAGAAAGACTTGCAAAAGGCATAAAACTTGGAGTTTCAAACTCAATCCTCATCAAACTCAACCAAATCGGCACATTAACAGAGACTTTGAATGCAATTCAAATGGCAAACAGAGCCGGATACACTGCTGTGGTTTCACACAGAAGTGGAGAAACAGAAGACACAACAATTGCCGACTTGTCTGTTGCATTAAACGCCGGACAAATCAAAACTGGCGCTCCTTCAAGAACCGACAGGGTTGCAAAATACAACCAGCTTTTGCGTATTGAAGAATCTCTTGGTGATACTGCAACATATCTTGGAAAAGAAACTTTCTTCAATCTCAAATAAAACCATAAATATTACACAAAAAGAAAACGCTTCATTTTTTGAAGCGTTTTTATTTTATATTATTGTTTTGCTTTTTTAATGGAACAAGTTTTTACATTTTTTATTCATATCTTGGTTGTGGTCTTTTATTGTTTGTTTTCCACCAAGATCAAGTGCTCGATAATATGGAACAAACTTCGTGCTACCACCAATTTGATAAGGCAAGGAGATGATGTTTTGATTATAATTTTCTATGACTTTTCCACAAGTTGGATCAACAATCACCCACTTTCCATCACAATAGCATTCACAAAATGAATGCCCCACATTCTTTTGAAAGCTTTCTCCTGCATTCAATTTCATAAGCCAATTATACTCTGCAGCATGTAAAAATGTTGTAGGAATTTTTAGTTGCCTTGCAAGAGTCGCATAAACAGTGCAATAGTCTGTGCAACCAGTTTCAAATCCACTTTTCCAAATTTCTTCAGCTGTTCGATTAAACTTGTTTGCTTGAACAAACTTCTCATCCGTCGCAGGCTTAATGTTATGTAAAATCCAACTTGCTAAACTTGTCAAAACTGATGCTTGTTGTCCAGATTCTTTTTTGTTGTCAAAGTCCATAAAGACTTTTTCTTTGACAATGACTCCACTCAAAAATGGTTTTGTCAAAGCCCCTTCTTTTAAATACTTTTCGGTGTCAAAACTTTTGTTTAGTTTCTCCATCATATCCCCTTATGCTTATATTATATCACATTGTTCAAAAAAATTAAAGGGGTAAATCAAAAAAAACAAGCATTTCGCCTGTTTTTTATTTCATCATATTGTGAACAAAATGTTGTCTTTCCAAATTGTTTTCAAGACAAATCAAAAGTTCTAATGGACGAACATCTATATTTTTTAGTTCTTCAAGCGTCAACCACTTATAAACATGATGTTTAATTTTTCTACCATCATTTTCTTCATAAACAAAATCTTTTGCCTCAATCTTGTGTTTCGGCTTCAACAAATAATAAAAGCCCACTTCATGAAATGGTTTACCATCACCTCTATCCCAAAAAAGCTGAATATCTGCAAGCAACTTCTCTGTTTCGGTTTCTATTTTTGTTTCTTCAAAAAACTCTCTCACAACGGCATCATCAGTACTCTCACCTATGGTAACATGTCCACCAGGAAAACTCCAAAAGTCACATTCGCCAGAATTCCCAATCAAATATTTTCCATCTATCTCAACAACACCACAAGTTCGCAACTTGAATGCCCCATCGTCTTTCCAAATTTTGACATCTCTTGCCATTTTTCTCCTATGTTTAAAAGTCTCTCACAATCAACACATTGAAGTTTGTATAATTTTGGTGCACCCAGAAGGACTCGAACCCTCCATAATCGTTCCGAAGACGATTGTGATATCCACTTCACTATGGGTGCAAATAATGATTTTTTCATTCAAATTATATCACAAATTTTGCATAGTTTGCAAGTTTTCATTGTTATACATATGGACTGGCAAAACAAAATTTTCAAAAAAACATTTTATTTGTTGCTTTTTTTTATTATAATGTTTAAAATAAGGATAAGTATATATAAGGAGAAATCATGTCAAAGAAAACTAAAACAAACTTAATCATTCTCGTAGTTTTGACAGTTTTGGGATATGTTGGTGGCGCTGCATTGTGCTACTTTCTTGAACGTGACACTGGCATAACTTTTGCCCAGTCATTAACAAACTGGGAATATGTTGGCATTGGTGCTGGCACAGGACTTTTGCTTGGACTTGTATATTTATTTATGTCAAAACCAAAGAAAAAAGAAGAAAACAAATCACAAGGAAAAACTGCAAGTGGACAAGAAATGTCTTTGTCTTATGATGCTCAATGGCTCAAGCCTGAAGACATTGCAAATCAAAAAGGGCTTATTGCAACGACTTGGTCTCATTTGCCATCACTTAAAAACACAGGCATAGTTTTTAGAAACCAAATTGAAAATGGCAAATATCAAATTGCAATGAAAGACGAATATCACTGTTTGATTATCGGAACAACCGCTTCCGGCAAAACAAGTGCCTGCCTTGTGCCTACAATCAGAATTTTGGGACACTCTGGAGAAAAACCATGCATGGTTATCTCTGACCCGAAAGGCGAACTTTACACAAAAACAAGCAGAATTTTGGAAGATGAAGGATATAGGGTTTTAACACTCAATTTGCGTGATGCGTTTTCATCTACAAGATGGAATCCAATGGAACACGCTTATGAAACATACCACAAAGGCAAAAATTGCAAAAATAACATCAAAAAGTGTTCAAACGGAACTGCACCAAAATTGGCTGGCTATCAAGAAATCCCTGGTGAAACTTATGGACAAGAATGGTATGGATTTGAAGGTGTTGCATATCCAAACGAAGATAGTTTGAGAGTGGCGGTTGCAAGTGCGGAACAAGTTTATTGTGACCTTGCACAAAACGAGCTTCGTGAAATCTGCAATACTATTGCTCCAAAATCAAAAGCACAAGACCCAACATGGGAAGAAGGTGCACAAGACTATTTGTATGGCTGTGCTCTTGCTATGCTTGAAGACAGCCTTGACCCAGAACTTGGCATGACAAAAGAAAAATTCAATTTCTTTAACCTTTACAAGATTGCAACATTCCGTGACCCAGATGCCGAAGCTCCATTTGAAACAGTAAGAAAATATTTGTTGCAAGGAAGAGATGAAGCAACATCAACTGTTCCAAACTTGACATCAGCTGTTATCAACAACTCTCCAAACACAACAAAATCATATATCGGTGTTTTGAACGGAAAAATTTCATTCATGAACGACATTGGTATTTCATATTTGACATCTCAAAGCGACATCAATTTTGATGATTTTACAAGCAAACCAACAGCATTCTACCTTATCATTCCTGATGATAGAGAAGAAAGACACAACCTTGCAATCCTTTGCTTGTCACAACTTTACAAAAGACTGGTTGACAAAGCCAATTCATATCACGACAAGAAATTGCCAAACCATGTTTACTTCATTTTGGAAGAATTTGGTAACTTGCCACCTATCCCTAAATTTGATAGTATGATTACAGTTTCCCGTGGAAGAAACATCTTGTATGAAATGGCTGTTCAATCTTACACACAATTGGAAACAAAGTATGGTGCGGACGCTGCAAAAACAATCATTGGAAACTGCAATGCTCAAATTTATCTTGGAACTGACGACCAACACACAAGAGATGATTTCTCAAAAATGTGTGGTGAAGTTCAACTTTTGCATGAAGAAAAGAGCACAAGCACTTCCAAAAACGAAAAAGATAAAGACGGAAAGAGCACAAGCACAAGTGTGCAAACTCAAAGAACAACAAGAGCGCTTATTACTCCTTACGAACTTGGTCAAATTGAACGTAATACTGTGATTGTAAAATTGTTTAGATATAATCCAATGAAAATCAAACAAACTCCAAACTACGAAACACCTTTCTTCTATAAGAAAGATGCCGAACAACCAGTTGGAATTATGAAGAGCTTGGACACACAAAAAGTTTATTATGACATCAAACTCAGAAACAAAAAGGTTTTGAAAGCATCAAATCCATTTGATTTCTAAAATAGAATGAATTTAAGCCAAAAAAATAGCCCATTAATATGGGCTTTTTTATTGCAATGCAAAACACATTTTTGCCATACTGCATAAATAAAAACATGGAAAATATCTATGATGATGAATTGATGCCAGAAAATTTTGAAGAAATCGCAAAAGCATATTCTCAATCTTTGAAGAAAAAAGGGTTTGTTTTTGTCAGACTTGAGGAAGAAGAATTTTGTTTGCTCTTAAACGAAATTTTAATTGTTATCGAAAAAATGCTTGCTTGCCTATGCAAACTAAAAAAACATATAGACAGCATAATCTTGCAAGAAAGATTGATTGAATCTGAAAATTTGTTGTGTGAAAAATTTGGAAACAAAAAACCACACAAATTTAAATGTGTGGTTGATGAAAATCAAACTTTTTTCAGTCTAGTAAGCCTTGAAAATATGCTTATCCTAAAATTGATGCTTCTTTCAATCAAAAGTGGCGAACTCGAACTTTGCAACTGCATTATCACAAATATATCAAGCATCTTTGCGGAAAGTTTTTCATGTGAAGGATTCGCCCCTGAATTTTTAAGAGACTAAAAATTCCACAATCTCTGGTGTGCATTTGTCAAGAGCTTTTGAAAACGGTCTATTTTTTTCTGGTGCATAATTTGACAAAACTTGCTTAAACTTTACAAGTTGTTTTGGGTCAAGCTTCATTTCATCCACAATCCCCTCACAAAGCAAATTGCTTACCACAAACAACGCATTGTCCTTTGTGATATTTTTTCTTTTCAATGCCATCTCCAAAATTTCATCATCATCAAAAATTTGATTTAAAGATGGATTTAAGAAAAATTCAAGTTTTTCAAGTGCAAATTCGTTTCCATTTGCTCCTGCCAAAATCTCCCAAGACATATAATATTCAAAGTTTGGATACAATCTGTCAGGAATACCTTTGTTGAAGAAATAAGCTACAACATCTTGTGCAACAGGGTCATTTGCCATCGCTCTTGCACACAGCTCTGTGAAAGAGTCAGAAAAAGTATTGTCGTCAGCACTGTCCAAAATTACTCTTCTCAATTTTACAAATTCATTAAAAGCGGTTGCTCGTGGCGTAAAATCTCTATAATCCAATTTCTTCTCCTTTTTATAGATAGATTATAGCGAAAATTTTGAAAAAACACAACAAAAACAAAAACTTTTTATACAAGTGTAAAAATTTTAACAATAACATTTTGATGTTCGTTTTTGTTTAGCCAAGATATAACAATCTGTGATAGTAAATTCCATCATTGGCAGTGCAAAAAGCACAAAGTCCAAAATGGCAGCACTTAACACTACAACAATATAGACAATGTTTGATACTACCAAGAAATAATCAAACAGCACAATGATCATAAATGCAAGAGACATTGCCACACAAATTGACGCAAGCGAAACCAAAGCCCAGAAGAAAATGGCCCAGCGATAGCCCTTTGTGAGTTCTTTGCTCAACATAATTATTCCTTTAACATCAAGGTCGTCACTCTCATACAAAATCAGCCCCGTAAAAGACAAATTTAACAGACAAATCACTCCAGGAACAATAAACATCACTGTCCAGAACAAGACCATGAATATTTTGGCAACCGCCATACAGAAAATTTTTATATACTTCTTGATAGAAACAAAGACATCTTCATATCGACAATTTTGTCCTTTTTCTTTCTTATATATATAACCCCACAAACCTATTTCAAAGTAAATTGCAATCAAAAATGGTAAACCAAAACTTACGACAGGAATAAACATTGAAAGCACAATAGCTGTCAGTGCAATCAGATTTGCCAATATGGCATCATAGAGCGTTCTTGAATAATTTGAACTTAAAAACAAATTCATCTCTTTTGCCATCGCCGAATTGTCAAAAGTTTCAAGATATTCAATAGGATTTGTTCCCACAACTCTTTTTCTAGGCTTGGATCTATCTTGTAAAGTTGGTTTTTTATTTTTCTTTTTTATGTTTTTGTCCATACAACGATTATTTCAATAAAAATAATTTTTAATCAAAACTTTTTAAGTAATACTTTTATTAAAAAAACATTATCAATTTCGATAATGTTTTTTAGTATTTGTATTTATATCTTTTATAAGATTGGTGAGAATAATCTAAAAATCGCCTGTGCAAATTTAGTTAAGAAAAGTTTTTTCTTAAAGTATTTTACATCTGCCATAAAGCAGTGTTTCAAATCTTCCTCAAAATAACTTTTGTATTCTTCATTTTTTTCTTTTGAATAGATGATAACCGTATCTTCAAAGTTTAAACTGAAAGAGCGATTGTCCAAATTGCAGGTGCCAATAGACAAAATTCCATCATCTACAACTAAAGTTTTGCTGTGTAAAAATCCATCATAAAAATATATTTCTGCCCCAAGTTCGGCAAACTCTTTCAAATAAGATTGAGTCACCCAAAAGACTGTTTGATGGTCTGGTTTATAAGGCACCATAATTTTTAGCTTAACTCCACTAGCGATTGCAACTCGAAGTGCAGTCATAAAAGCTTCATCAGGAATGAAATATGGTGTTTGAATCAAAATTTCTTTTCTTGCATTTGTAACAAGTTTTATATATGCATCTTCAATGTTGTGAAGTGGACTATCTGGCCCAGAAGTGATAACTTGCACAAAAGCATCTCCGTCAGTTTCTGGCTCTGGGAAATACCCCTTTTCCGTATAAACATGGGACTCTACATTTTCTTTCTTCACATAACGCCAATCATTTAAAAAAGCATTTTGCAAAGGATAAACACCCGTTCCAGTCATGCGAATGTGAGTATCTCTCCATGGTGATAGTTTTTTCTTTTTTCCCATATGGTCATCACGAATATTTACACCACCAGTATAAGCAATTTTTCCGTCAATAACCACAATTTTTTTGTGATTACGATAATTCATTTTAAGATTTATCATACGAATATGGGCAAATGGTGGAAAAAATTCTGCAACTTCTCCACCAGCCTTTTTCAACTTTCTAAAGAACCTTCTTGGAGCACCCAAACATCCAATTGAATCATAAATAAGTCTAACATTTACCCCTTCTTTCGCTTTCTTGATAAGAGTGCTCATTACTCTTTGCCCTGTTTTGTCATCTGCAAAAATATAGTATTCAATATTGATGCTTTGTTTTGCGTTCTCCAAATCTGCAATCAGAGCATTGAGTTTGTCTTCTCCACTTGTGAAAATCTTTATCTCATTCTTTGGACACAAAATACTTCCATAATAATAACAACATTTCACAATGCCAGGCACGGCTGGGTCAAGAGCTTTGTCTTCTTCAGAGGAAAAATACTTTTTTATCTGTTCATCATATTCAGTTTCATAAAGTTTGTGTTCTTTAATAAGTTTTTTAACTCTTATGGAAAGTCCACTGCCAAAAATGATGTAAAGTAAAAATCCAATCCAAGGCAAAAATGTCAACACTGTCAACCAACTTATAATGCTGGTCAATTTTCTTCTTTCAAAGAAAATCATGGAGATGGCTATTAAAAAGTTGAGAAAGATGTAAGATATAAACACCCAAAACCATACATTCACAAAAATTCCCTCCGATAAATTTTAATTTAGAAAAATTATTCTACTGTAAATCTCAATGTGATTTTATAATATTTCCCATTTACCAGAGCATAACATTCTCTTGTTTCGCTTTTGGTAATTGTCATCTCTTCAATATTTTGCAATGATGCTCCACTAATTGTGTAATAAGAGATGGTCCCCGTAAAATCAGCATTCCCAGTACTCTTCTTTACTTTCTCATTCAAAGAAGTAGAAAGAATGAACGTAGCACCAGCACTTACAGTTTGTGAAATTTTAATTTCACTTTGATAAACAAAGAATGTGATTTCATATTTTGCAAATTTTGTGCTTCCATTTTTGTCAGTATATTCAACAAAATATTTTTGAGCAACAAGACTTTCGCCTTTATCATCATAAGCAAAAGCACTTGTGACACCATAGTCATTCATCAAACTTACTGAAACACTAGAATCAATTCCTTTGTCTTTTTTAATTGCTTCTTTAATTGTGTTTTCTGCAGTTTCTGGCTTAGCCCCAGCAGCAATAGAAACACCCAATTTGTTTAATGTAGAAGAAGTAAATTTGTAAGTTACATTATACAAAACAATATTTTTAATATCGACCTTGCCTTGCTCTTTTATTACAGCAATGTAATTTGCACCAATATAAGTATTTTCTGCATAGGCAAAAGATTCAGAGGTTCTCTTTGTTATTGTTTTTGTATCTATGATTTTATAAATATCGACTCTTTCATTTTCTTTCAATTCAACCAAAGAAGAAAGTTGGAATGTGGCTTTAGAGTTTAATGCCACTGTGACCTCTTTAGTTTTAGTATAAATATAGAAAGTTTTGTTTACAAGTTTTGAAACCTTCGTTTCATTGTTTATTACTATATATTGTTTAGTATAAATACCTTTTTCAGCACTTTTGAAGCCTGTAACTTCTTCATATTTCCCATCAGAAATATCATACCATGTTTCAGTAGTATCAAAACCAATTGTATCGCCTATATTTCCTGAAGAACTTTGTGATTCGGTAACAGATGTGTTGTATACCAAAATTTTAACACCGTCTATTCTGGAAACCTTTTCCCTTGAAACAACGACTATTTCAAGCGTGTATTCTCCAGTTTCATTAAATGTCCAAGAGTTGACATTGTTGAAGTTTGTATATGTTTTGGTTCCTGACTTTTCATATGATACCAAATGATAATTGACATTTGGCAAATCCAAACCAAACAATGCTGCAAAATCAATTTCTTGTCCAACTTCAATTGAAAATGCAGTGTTTGACAAAGTAATGCTATCTGAAATTGTATCTGAAGATGTTGTTCCCCAAAGAGTATATCCGGCAGGAATAACCACAACGCTGTTGTCAATTTTTACTGCCTGTCCACCAGTTATCGAACCTGTTAGCGTTATTGAAGTATTAAGATAAAGTCTAAATGATCCAAGTTTCAATCTTGTGTTTATGTCTTCAAAGTTTCCATCATATCCAGACACCTTGCAATAAACATTGACAGTGATTGTATGAGACACAAAATTAAAATCTTCTGTTGTTGTTATAAGTCCAGTCTCATCAATAAATGCCGAACCAGAGCCACCTGCACTAGTGTTAATTTCGTAATGCAATGTATAATATTGACCTCCAATACCACTTAAAGATTGAGGCACTGAATTTTTATTGTAAAGATTGATTCCTTTTGCCCAATCTGAAAGTTGCATTACATAATAAGAGTTTGTTCCATTTGAAACTTTAAGATATTTGTTTACCTTTATAGTTTCTTGATCATCTGTAACATTTTCATTTGTTGCCGCTTTGTAATAAATTGGATAAACATTGAAAGTTTTTACTGTTTGATATACTTTCTTACCATTATACAAGAAATACAATGTTTCAGCTTTGTAATTTTGATTGTTAAGTTCTGCAACATTTTCAATGTTCATTATTAAAGATTTTGTACTATACTTCTCAATTGTTGCAGAAGCTTTTCCATTTGTGTCAACAGCAATTGTTTTGCCATTATAGAAGAGTCCAGGCGTTCCTGACTTTGAAACAACCATTATATAGAAATTTGAAGTTGTATCAAGATTTTTTGTAAGCCCAACAATGCTTGTTGAAATGCCCACATATTCTTTCACAGTATAAGTCTTATTGTTTGTCAAAGTAATAATGTTTGCAATTTTAGTTGTTCCAGTGCTGTCTACCAAGCTTCTTGTATCAATGTCAACACTTGTTATATCATTATTGTTTACTACAAGAGAAACACTTTCTCCAGATTTCAACTCAACTTCCAATGTGTCATTATAAACGTTCTCCGAATCGCTAGAAACTGGTGAAGAGCCATCATAAACAATTTCACTTGAAAAGATGTTGCTAAGATCTTGTTGTCTTTCCAATGCAACATAAGATGTTACCTGACATATATTATTTTCTGCGTCGGTCAAAGTAATAACCATCTTTACTTGAGACAAAGCATTTCCATTTCCATACAAATAACTGTCATCAATAACTGGAACTGTAAAGCCCATTTTATCATAAGTGTAAGGCTTTCCTGTTTCCAAACTTGTTCCATCTGTTGAGAATGAATACCCTTTGTTTGTTATTAAGTATTTGTTTGCCGTGCTCTTTGAACTGCATGTTCCAATCTTTTGTTCGCCATAATAGAATTCAATATTTTTTACAAAGATTGAGTGAACTCTTGAAGTCATAATAGAACTCAAATCAATTCCGCCATATGTGTTTTCATATCCATATGCTGTTATACCAGTCAAAATTATACCCTTTGGTTCTGTTTCTCCAGATTCTGTTCCAAACAATGGATCTTTATAATCACTAGAAGGTGTATGGACTTGATCAATTGTTTCATTGTTGTATGTTCCATTATCATTTTTTTCTCCTGCATCAACATATTCAATTGTGTATGAATTCAAACCGCCTTCACTTTTAATTGCTTTTACATAGATTACACATGATGCCCCTTCCAAGTTTTCAGATGTAATTGAAACAACTTTCGTTGAATCGATTCCTTGTCTCCAATTATTGTCAGCAGTGCCATCTACGATATTTACTTTATCTGCCTTAGTAAATGTTTTGTAAATTTTGCTACCAGCAGTCAATTCTCCTACATTTTTTGTAAGTGTTGCTTCCATAATCATTGTGTCAATGTTGTCTTTGCCAGTGATTTTTAAAACATTGGCATATTCATTTAAATCGACTTTCTTTCTATATATGATATTTTGGTAAAGTTGGTAGTCCCCACTTGCATCTTTGGCTGGTGTAACAGTTTGATATCTAAGTCCAACTGCAATTTTGTCTTCTTCTTTCAATGTTTGTGGTGCAGAATAAATTGTTGGATTTTCATTTGCAGAAATCTTGATATAAAATTTTGCTTTGTAACCGAAATCATTCTCAAGTTCAAAAATATATCCTGTTGTTCCAAGAGTGATTGGAGAAATCGTTACCCCAACATTTTTTAAACTACTATCCAAAGGTTTGCTCTTATAAACTGAATCTTCCTTACTCCAACCATTAGCACCCCATAGATCAGACTCATCAGACTTATTGAGCAAATCTTTCTCATTATATCCTTGCTTACCCAAATCTGGGTTATATGAATATGTAAACTTATTAGCACTATTTGCCGTTTTTCCATACATATTTGCAACAATCACTGATGTTGCTTTCCCAGTATCTGTTGGTTTTGTTGTCCAGAAATTTACTTTTGCGAAACCATCGCCAGCTGCATAAACAATGTCATATGGTGCGACATAGTTGCTTGCAACTGTCTGCCCATTAACAATTTCAGTTGATGCATTATTGAAGATTTGAGAATCTTCATTTTGGCTCTTAAATCTCATTGTTGAATTTGGCAAAACCTTAAACAAAATGTTATGTGTAGAAGTAATAGGATTTCCCAAACCTACATTAACTGTATAAGTTACTCTCATCATAACATGGTTACCATCATTGTTTGCACCTTGTGCGTTGATGTTGTAATCTACTGTCTTTCCATTTTTCAAGATACCCGACAATGTGATATAGTTTTTGGTCAAATCTTCATTTGAGCCAGCACTATTAAGTTCAGAAACACCTGCTCTTGGAATCAACCCAGTCGAATAAACAATTTCTTTTGTCAAATCTTTTCCAGCTTTTCTAGTGAGATTGTCATGTATTTTCTTTGCTTGGGAATCATCTTTAATTGCCGTATCGCTAAATCCCAAAATTGAAAGACTAAGCGAACCGCCCGATGCGTACATACTATCTTGATTATATAAAAGTCCAGTTCTTGCATTCTTGATTCCAAACGAAGTATATGACAACAATGGAAGTTCCGTTCCTGCATTTATTTCAACGGTTGTATACCCTTCAGCAGAATCGGCATTGCCATCAACTGCAAATTCAATATCCAAATACAATATGTATTGACTTGATGTGGAAATCTCTTCCGTTCCCATTTTTACTTTAATTTCGTATTTCGCTTCATTTTGGAAATCTTCTCCACTTAAAGCAACTTCATCTGCATTTATAGAGGCTTCTTTTTTTTCTTTTCTCAAACTCAATGTTACATTTTCTCCAAATGCGACAGTAGAGCCGTCATAATATTTTATCACAATTCTGCTTGTAAGAGTTGGAAAAACTTCATAGATCGTTTCATCAGATATTACACTAGATTCAAGTCCGCTTTCTGCGGCGATTTTGCTTGTATATGTAGCCTTATAAGTATATCCTGTCATGCTTTCGCCAACATCAATGTTTGTTGTCTCTCCAACATTTTTTGCTGTGATAGAAACAACTTTTACTTCTCCTGAAGTGTTTGTATATCTCAAATAATATTCTGTTCCTACAGTAACTGATGATTTGAGAGTGTAGTTTACAATTCTATTTTGTTTAAACAAATTCTTATCATTTTGTTTTGTCAAGTCTTCTGCATAAATTACTTCTCTATTATTAAGATAGTTTGGTGCATTTGTAGAAACTTGGATGACATCTGTAGCCACAATTACAATAGTGTAATTTACTGTGACTTTGTTGATAATAACATCAAATGTTACTGTTGCATCTCTTGAAGAGTCTATCATAGAGAATGTCAAATTGACATTTGGAGCCGCATTTGTTGCTGTGCCAACAAGCTTGTCTGCAGAATCACTTAAAATAATCTTTCCATTTACATTTACTTTTGCGTTTGTAATTGATGAAACCGTGATTGTCCAATTTTGATCAATGTTGACATTACCATTCTCATCTTTTGCCAAATTTTCAACGGTAATTCTGTTGCCAAGACCAAACAATGCTTTGCTTCCAAAGAAATCTGAAATTGTGGCTGTCTTAAATTCGCCAGACCCACCTTTTGCAGAAAGATATTCTTTGTCAAGCACATTCTTTCCGTCTGGTGCAGGATAATTTGTAGAAATCTTAACATTTGGTCTTGTTGTGTATCTATATTCCACTTCAAAACTAAACATTGTCTTTCCGTCAAACTTGCACAAAATTGTGCTCTTTTGATTGCAAATAGTTGCATCATTTACTTCTTCTGGTGTTATTGTTTTTTCTGTTGTTCCATCTTCAAAAACATACTCAGTTTTTCCACCTTCTATTTTTGGCATCAAATCTGCAAGACTAGTCTGGATAACATCCAACTTTACATCAAATTTAACTGCTCCATATCTAATGTTTGTATCCATATATCTACGGAGTGTGTTTACATTAAATGAATCCTTAACTTCCAATGTGAAATCAAATGAATATTCACTATTGATTGTTGCTGTAAAATTGAAAGTTACATTTTCAGTGAGATGTGCAAATTCTACTTTTCCATTTTCAAACTTAAACAAATCTGAAAGATGCAAATCTACAACATAATAATTTTCTAAATCGTCTGCATTTGATGTTTCAACAGCAATATATTGTCCTGAGCTCAAAACATAATATTGAGTAGAAGCACTGTAAGTGCCTGCTGTTGCTTTTTTGTATGTGTAAGGTCTGTTATTCTTTCCTGTCAATTTGATATTTGAAAGCGCTGCAGTAACCCCACTCTTGTTTGCCGTCAAACTTGCAAAGATTCCATTATCTTCGCCAACTGCATCATATTGTTTCCCACCCATAAATGAGATAGAATCATTCAATCTATATTCAAAATAACTTGTTACAGTAAGATTTACTTTAAACACAACTCTTTCATCAGTATAGAAACCAATTTCAAATGTCTTGTCTTGTGTAATCTTGTCTTTCGCACGAACATGCAATTTCTTGCTATCGTCCAAATAAGCATAAGTATAAGCGATATCTTCTTTGCTTACATAATAAACATTCGCGTCTTTTGTTACTTCAACATAATTGTCAGAATATTGTGCTTCAAGCCATGTTCCAATAATAAGGTCAACATCCAAAGTTTCAACTTCTGTTGTTCCTTCATCACTATAAAGTTTTGCACCTTTCTTTACATATCCCATAAACTTGAGCGAACTTGAAAGTTCTTCTGTCGTGCCAGAAATATAAGCATTGAAATCTTCAACCTTACTTTCTGTTCCGTTGCTTGAAATCATAATGCTTGGCGTAAGAACTGTTTCTGTAGCACTTGCTTTTATCGAAACATCATAAACATTGTTTTTTGCTGTCAAAGTAGTTGAATCCGCTTTCAATGAGTGGATATAATTTGCCCCTTGATTGAACATCAATCTGTATTGCATTGCACTTCCAATCATCTTTATTCCATCAACATAAAGCGTTCTTTCAAGAATAACTGTAATTTTTGCATTTGCATCAACAAGTTTGATAGAAACCTTTTCATAGTCTCCTTCATTTTCATAAGTGTTGAAATTGAAATAAGAAGCAAAATCTGTAATTTCTTCACCATTGATTGTTGCACTCTTTACTGCGTAATGAGCAAGAGTTGTTGCAGGATTTTCTGTATTTTTCCATTCAACATCAGCAAAACGCTTGCCTGTCAAATTGTTGCTGTTTTGTGCTGTAAAGTTTTCAGAGAAATCAATAACATAATTTCCTGTAGCTGAATCATAGTAACTTGAATATTCGTTGAGATATTCGCCATTTTCACTATATGGATAAGAAACTTTTCCCACTGTGAAACTTGGATTTACCTTTATGCGGTAATACCATGTAAGGTTTCCTACTGTCCCTGTAAATTCGTAAAGTTCAAATCTCAAAACAATGTAAGCATCTTGATATGAGTTTTCAAGGTGACTTATCTTTAAAACTGTATTAAGAGAATCGCCATCCTTTCCTTTTGCAAGCGTTGCAAGTCCAGTCACATATCCTGTTGCATCTTCTACAATTGACAATCTATATGACGCAGTTTCATCTTTAATTCCACTTAGATTGCTATCATAATAGAATCCAAATGAATTTTTAAGATCTGTCAATGGTTCTACGGAATTATGAACTATCTTATATTCTTTTCCAGCTTCCAAAACTTGATAAATATTTTCATCTTGCAAGTCAGCATAATTGCTGCTTGTCAATTTTGCAAAATCAACATTCCCAAAAGCATTGAAAATCATTCCAGTTTCATCTTCTGGGGTTTCGCCATTGTTGTAATAAACAAACTTTTCACCAACTTTCGTTACGATTGCATTCAAAGAGATGATAATTTTAAGGTTTGTTCCAACTGAATCTAACAATGTTCTTTCAACATTAACCAAATTGCCAACACTCATAAATCCAGTAATGTTTCTTGTGCAAAGGATTTTATTGTTTGAATAATAAACCGCGCTTCCTTCTGCTTTATTGATAGTAAAACCATCTCTCATCTTGTAGATATCGCTTGTGCTTTGTTTCAAAAGTAAGTTTGTTTCACCATTATATATCAAAGTTTTTACATTAACTGTATCAGCGAAAACGGTTGATGCAAGTTCTTCTTCAAGCCCAAGTTCTCCATAACCAACAGAGAAATTGATTGACAAATGGCTCTTTGCATCACACAACGTTATCTTTTTGCCCTGTCCGTTATCAAAAAGTAAAACTGCATCAATATCCTGTGATGTATCACCAGATTTTGCCCTAATTTTGAAAACTTGATTGAATGTTTGCCCAAGCGTGAAGTTTATTGAATTTGTCCCTGTTTCATAATAAAATTTTCCATCTTCTCCAATCTTTACATATTTGTCTGTTGAATTGTTTACATAAGAAATTTCATCAAGGACAAACGCATCAAGGGTCCCATTTTTGATGTAATTTGTAAGTCTATAGATATTATATTTGTCAGAAATGTTTTCACCAACACTGCCATTTATCATCTTTTCAAGATTTATGTATGGAGTTTCCTTTGTCCCATTAACTTTTACGAGAATGTTTGGATTTACATACAATGTGAAAGTAATGTTGCAAGCATAGAATGAATTAAATCCGTAATAAAGTGTAATTCTTACAATGGTAAAATTGTAAATGTTTGCAATGTTTAAGATGATTCCTTCTGCTTCATTGCTCAAGCTGCAAATATTGCTTGGATTTGCATTAAACACTCCAGTTTCAGACGCCTCCAAACTTACAGCGCCAATACCTTTCTTCCATGTGTATGTTGAATCACCAGCGGCATTACTACCCTTGTAAGAATTAAGTTTTACATATTCATCAAGGTTGTATGACTCACCTGCAAAAACACCAATTGCATTGGCTTCTTGAACCAAATAATCTTTGTTTGCTTCATAATACAAATTAAAACTTTGGCTGATTGTAATATCTGATTTCAAAATCAAAACAAGAGATATATCAAACAATGTTTCATTTTTGTCTCTAACAGAGAAAACAACTTGTGTGTCTTCTTTGAACGGACTTAAAATTTTCATTCTTTTAATGCTTTTGTTTTTAAATGCTTCAATAGATTTGTATTCCGACTCTTCTGTATTTGCACCCAGCCAATTTCCACCATCGTCTGCAGTCAAAACATTAAACATTTTCATAATATCTTTTTTGTTTGCCGCACTGAGCCCAGAGATGAAATCATTGTCAAATTTGTAAACCACATCTTCAACCAATGTGTCTTCATCGCCGGCATTTTTTGTGTAAACTTTAAGCAAACTTGCAATATCAATTTCGTCATCTGTTGTGACATATTTTCTTACTGTTGCTTGACTGAGAGTTGAACTATTCGCATATTCTTCTTGATTGCCTTCGCCTTTGATAACAACATCTTTTGTGGCATATTCAAGTTTTGAAACGCCTTCACTTGCGATATTGAAAGTAATAGTATCTGATTTCATTTGTTGTTGTGTTACATTTCCGTTCTCATCAAAAATGTTTACACGATTTCCATCTTTGTCCACAACATAAATGGTCAAATATGATGTTCTTGTTTGTCCTTGCGTAGAAATGAAGGTTTTGATTTTTGTCATAGTGCTATCAAGTCCAATAATGCTCTCTGTATATCCTTCTTCCAGTGTTTCTTCAAGTCTAATGCTGTATATTGAAGAGTTTGCATCAATTTGATTGTTGTACTGATCTGTAAGTTTGTATGCAAACATATCATTCAAAGCATTAACGTCTGCAATATCTTTATTTCCCCAACCAATCTTAATACCACTTGTTGCAGTGATATTTACATTAATTGGGTCGATAATTTTATCGTCATCTTTATCCAAAAGTGCCGCATCTTTTGTGTATTCAAATTCAACCTTTATTGGTTGTTGATAATAGATGTAGAAATAATCTTTTTCTTCGTCATTCTTAACTGTCACAATTTTTTTGTGGACATCTTTGCCGTCATTATATTTGAGTTGGAGTCTTACAAACACTCCTTTATCAAGAGAATTTCTCCCTGCAGCAAAGTAATTTTCTTCAATTGCCAAAGTTCCTTGGAATGTAATCTTTCCGGCATCAACCCCTTTGTCAACCAAACCTTGCAAAGTTACATATGCGTTTGTTTCTTTACCAGTTTTGTCAAGACAAACAATAGTCAAGTTTCCAGAATTGAAAGCAGCAATAACCTTTGCTTTGTCAGTGTTAGTGTCCTTGCTTTGGCTCAATGTCAATTCAAAAGTAATCATTGTCTTTTGACTGCCATCTGCGTTTCTGTTTATTGCAGAAATATAATAATCGTTGTCAAATTGTGCATTTGGTCTAACTCCATCGCCAAAACTAATTTTTGGGTCAAAGTTTACGATTGAGAGAGTGCTTTCAACTTTAATTTCTTTTGCTCTGCTTACTTTGACAATTTGATATCTGCCATTTTCAATATATGGTTTGTTGTCGGCATCTGTTTTGATTGTCATTGCAATAACTTTTACTTTCCCAGCAAAACTTTGAACCGCTGTCAAAACAGAACCGTTAAGTTCATACAAAATATATCCGTTTTTTTGCACTGCTCCTTGAATGTCAGTAAGTGCTGTGTATTCAATGCCCGCTTTGCAAGTGAAAACATCTGTAACATTTATGTCAGCATAGTTTTCATCGTCTTGGTCAATAAACAAGAAGTATCTTACTGTCTTGTAGATATTATCTTTGTTTATTGGATTTAAATCATCAGCCAAATCTCTGTGACTTGGAATTGCGTTTCCATTTCCGTCAAAATTGATAGTCATGCTAATTGCGTCATTTCTTGTCCATGCTGGATCTTCTTCATAATCATGTTCTTCTGCAAGAATAACAATTTCTTTTTCTGCTGAATCTGTTTCAAAAAATTTCTTCAAATTTCCATCTTCGTCTTCATAGAAAAAGTTTACCTTCAATGAAACATTGTCAATTTTTGCAGATGCTGCAAATCTCCAGAAATAATCTCTAAACTCTTTTGGCGAAGAATTTGGCAAGACATAATAATCGATGCCTTCTGGTGCATTATAATAATCGGCCAAATTTCCAAAGTTTTCTTTTGTGATTGTTACTCCGTCATCTGTTTTAACAACCTTTACAACTTGTCCACCATAAATTGCAAGTTGAGGTATTCCTTTTGAAATTTTGATACCAACATTTCCCATCAAAGCATTAAGGCTGTTGTTCTTGCTGTCCTTGATAGAAACATTCAATGTGTTGTCGCCATTTACAGATGCCGCTGTTACCGTGTGATATTGGTCAAGATACATTGAGAAAATGTTTCCGCTGTTTCCAACTTCCACTGAAGCAACATCAATATCCAAAACTTTGAGTGCAACTGTTTTTGAGATGCATACTTCTGGATGATTGCTTAAATAACTTGTCACAGCCGAACTAAATTCTTCGTCTGTTGGATTCCCACTAAATTGTGCAGTTATGCTTTCCAAAATCGTTTTTTGATAATATGAGTTTGCAAATGTATAAACAGTGATTGTATCTGTTGCATTTCCACTTCTTCTGTCTGCAACAAAATTTCTGTTTGTCCAGTCATAATGTATGTAGGCTGAAGAGTTTGCAAAATAAACATTTTTATCTCTTGAAGAGTCAGAAAAGAGATAACGGCTTGCACTTGGAGTAAATGCCGTTTCGAGTTCAAATGTCGTTCCAACAACAACTTCCAATATTTCGCCTGTAGTTTCAATTCCTTTAACGCCAACATTGATTGAGCTTACAGGAACATCAACTGCAATTTTCGCTGTTTGTGCTGTCAAGAGAATGTTTGAAGATTTTGCTGTCAAAACAGAAGTCCCGCCTTTTACCCATTCGTCAAAACTTTCTACTTGTCCTTTTTCCAAAGTTACAGAAAAAGGAGTGTTTAACGAAACGATTTGTGGAACTCTAATAATTCCATCGCTTACATAACCACCTTCTGAAACCTTTGTGTTTTTCAATGACAATGTAACTTTCTTTTCTGTTACGCCTTCTGTTGTCGTTCTGATGACGAGTTTAAAATCAGAGGCAACTTCATATTGCCCCAAATTGGTGTTGTAATATCCTTCACCTTCACTCAAATTGGTATCAAAACTCATATCTTGTGGGTCGACATGCTTTTCGTTAAAACCTCCTGAAAGATATACACCAAAGACTGACGCTCCTGCCACTCCAATCAAACTTGCAAAAACAAGAACGATAACTTTCCAAAGACTGAGGACTCCTCTTTTTTTCATACAAACTCCAATTACTCAAATTTTGTTAAGGCAAACTGAAAATAATCTAAAATTATATTAAATAAATTTTCAATTTATTGTTTGTCTTTTTCGACAAAATAATTATACATTTTTTCCGCCTATTTTCGCAAACGATTATTAGATATTTTTTATAAATTATATATTTATATATAAAATAATTTTTATACAATATTAGCAAGGCATTTTCAATTTTAAGTTGACACAAGTTTTTTTATTGTATATAATTGAATTATGAATACAAATTATGAAGTTTTGAATTTTTTAAATCTCAACAATCCAAGACTTGGGAAGTTGTATAAAGTGTCAGGTTACAGCCCACTTCCTAAGGATTTTTCATTGGATAACGAAAAAATTAAAGAATGTCTCTATCTTGGACAAATGAAAAAATGGATAAAATATCCAGAATTTATTTATGACACTAAAAATCATGTAAAAAAATATTTTAAAAATTCCCTAAAAAACATCAAAAAAATCGAAAAAAATATAAATAAATTCAATTTTTCGCCAGAATTTTCAGAAAAATTTAAAATTTATCTTGATATGAGACTTGAAATTACGACAATAATTTTACAAGAATTTAACAGCCAAAGATTTGATGAATCTTTGGCTTATCAAGAGATTTATGATTTGAATCCAATCTTTGGAAATTTTTTGGATGGTCTTTTTCTTGACGACTGCAACTTGAGTGAAATTCTTGCTGATTTGGAAGATAAATATCAAATTTCATATGTTGAAAAAATCCAACTTTTGGAAAAAGAAAAAACGAAGAAAAAGAACCAAAATGTTCAAAAAGTGCATATACCTGCACAAAATTTTAAAACAAAAGAAGAAAAACCTTTGGAAAAATCTATAACAAAACATCAAGCAAAAACTGCAATAATAAAGATTACACCAAAGACAGAAAAACATAAATTTGACACAACTATTAAGGAGAAGTAATGATACAGGCATTAAACATCTCTCTTGCTTTTGGTGGGAGAACATTGTATAAAGAAGTGAATTTAAAATTCACAAAGGGAAATTGTTATGGCATTATTGGAGCAAATGGCGCTGGAAAATCTACATTTTTGAAAATTTTGACTGGCGAGATTGAACCAAACACAGGGGAAATTTTGATTACCCCTGGTGAAAGAATGTCTGTTTTGGAACAAAATCAAAACAAATATGACAACGAGACTGTTTTGGACACAGTTCTTTTGGGACACAAAAGACTTATGGAAATTCAAAAAGAAAAAGATGAACTCTATGCAAAGCCTGATTTTTCTGATGAAGACGGGATAAGAGCCGGTGAACTTGAAACAGAATTTGCAGAACTCGGTGGTTGGGAAGCAGACAGCGAAGCAAAGACACTTTTGCAAAACCTTGGAATTGAAGAAAGTTGTTTCTATGACCTTATGTCAACACTTGATTCAAAACTCAAAGTCAAAGTTTTGCTTGCACAAGCATTGTTTGGAAATCCAGACATTTTGATTTTGGACGAACCTACAAACAACCTTGACTTCAAAACTATAAGATGGCTTGAAAACTTTTTGCTCGACTTTGAAAACATCGTTATCATCGTATCCCACAACAGACACTTTTTAAACAAGGTCTGCACCCACATTTGCGATGTCGATTTCGGTGAAATCAATATGTATCTTGGAAATTACGATTTTTGGTATGAAACCAGCCAACTTATGGCAAGACAAGCAAAAGACCAAAACAAAAAAGCAGAGCAAAGAGCAAAAGAACTTAAAGACTTCATTGCAAGATTCTCTGCAAACGCATCAAAATCAAAACAAGCAACAAGCAGAAAGAAAGAACTTGAAAAACTCACCATTGATGACTTTAAGCCTTCTTCAAGAAAATATCCATATGTTGATTTCAAATACGAACAAGAAATTGGAAAAGAAATTTTGAAAGTGGAAAAACTGACAAAAAAAGGTATGTTTAACAATCTTTCATTTACTGTTGAACACGACCAAAAAATCGCATTTTTGTCATCAAACAGTTTGGTTTTGACCACCCTTTTCAACATTTTGACTGGAAAAGAACAAGCTGACAGCGGAGAAATTCGTTGGGGTAAAACAATCAAATATTCTTACCTTCCACAAGACAACAGAGAATATTTTGACAACTGTCATTTAAGCATTGTTGACTGGCTCAGACAATATTCAAAAGACAAAACAGAAAGTTATGTGAGAGGTTGGCTTGGAAGGATGCTGTTCTCTGGCGAAGAAAGTTTGAAAGAAGTTAATGTCTTGTCAGGTGGAGAAAAAGTGAGATGTATGCTTGCAAAAATCATGCTTGAATCCGGAAATTTCTTGATCTTGGACGAACCAACAAACCATCTTGACCTTGAAAGCATCACATCTCTCAACAAAGGTATGACAAACTTCAAAGGCGGAATGCTTTTTGCCACAGGTGACCAAGAAATTATCGAAACAGTTGCAAACAGAATTATTGATATCGTTGACGAAAACACAATTATTGACAAACAAATGACATATGAAGAATATATGGACAAATTTAAAAACTAAAATTTCAAATAAATAACTAACTTAAAAATTAGTTCAACTTGAGACAATAAAAAACATCGGAATTTTCGCCGATGTTTTTCTTTTCAACATTTAGTTTTATAAATCATTGATAATTTCTTGAATTGGAGATTCTGTTTTTTCTACATTTGAAACAAGCTTTCTTCCAAAAAATGGAACTGCATAATATTTGAAAGAATGTGTTGATTTTTTGCTTCTATCTTGTGTGTGAATATACTTTCCAGACTTTTCTTTTGTGTCAAAAGACATTCCTTCAGAATTCTCACTTACCAATATTCCGTCTTTGTTTCTGTATGTGTCATAAACTGTGACTTGTTCGATTTGCGCGTGAGTGCGAGCATTTTCTCTTACTTGAAATTTCACAGATTCTGTATGGGTGTCTCCTGTTCTTCTTGTTTCTGTTACTGCAAAAAGCACAGCATTTGAAGTTCTCATAGATGGCACATTGTCACACTTCTTCATAATTTCATTTGCTCTGTCACGTACAAGTTCCAAAAATTTGTCTTCTGTTCTTATTTCTCCACTCAAAAAGTGTTGCATAAATTTATATTCAAATTTCATTTCTTTCTCCTACCGCATAATTTTAACATATCCATGTTGTGCTGTCAAGATGCCTTTGCTATAATTTTTATAGTTTTATGTCGTAAAATTTGCTTCCAAAGTTGACTTTTCTTCCAAACTTCTCTATAATGATTGCAAGTGATGACGGAATTGGCAACTCCATAGCTTGACGCTTGTCGGCGTAAAGACATTAAAAAGGTAAGATAGATAATTCATCTTATGAAATAGGGTGGAACAGCGGTCTTGAATGGTCGCCCCTGTGCGGTTTTTTAAGCACAGTTTTTTTTGTTTTTCCTGTGCAATCACAAAAAAGGAGAAAATTATGAAAGAAAATTTGACAATGGACAAAATCGTAAATCTTTGCAAAGCAAGAGGATTTGTTTTCCCAGGAAGCGAAATCTATGGCGGACTTGCAAACAGTTGGGATTATGGTCCAATCGGAAGCGAACTCAAAAAAAACATCAAGGAACTTTGGTGGAAAAGATTTGTTCATGAAAACGAATACAACATTGGTATTGATGCTGCAATCATCATGAACCCAAAAGTTTGGCAAGCAAGTGGACATCTTGCAGGATTTTCAGATCCACTTATTGACTGTAAAGAATGCAAAACAAGACACAGAGCAGACAATTTGGTAGAAAACTATGTAAGAGAACACAACCTTGCCATCAATGTTGGCGAAATGAAAAATGCTGACCTTGAAAAATTTATTACTGAAAATCATGTAAAATGCCCAAATTGTGGGAAAAGTAATTTTACTGGACTTAGAAACTTCAACTTGATGTTTAAAACTTTTATGGGCGTTACAGAAGATGCAAAGAGTGAAGTTTATTTGAGACCAGAAACCGCACAAGCAATGTTTGTGGATTATAAAAATGTTGTAAGAACTCAAAGACCAAGAATGCCTTTTGGTATTGCACAAATGGGAAGAAGTTTCAGAAACGAAATTACACCAGGAAATTTCATTTTTAGAACTCGTGAATTTGAACAAATGGAACTTGAATTTTTCTGCAAACCAGGCACAGACCTTGAGTGGTTTAAATACTATAAAGAACAAATGAGAAATTGGCTCTATGACCTTGGAATAAAGAAAGAAAATTTGAGAGAAAGAGACCACTCACCTGAAGAACTTTGTTTCTACAGCAAAGCAACTTGCGACTTTGAATTTTTGTTCCCATTTGGATGGGGAGAACTTTGGGGAATTGCAGACAGAACAGATTATGACCTTACACAACACCAAAAATTTAGCGGTGAAAACATGGAATATATTGACCCTGTTACAAACGAAAAATATATCCCATATGTCGTAGAACCAGCACTTGGAGTGGATAGAATGTTTTTGACAATCCTTTGCAATGCATATGACGAAGAAGAAGTTGGCGAAAATGATACAAGAGTTGTATTGCACTTGAAACCAGCCCTTGCACCTTACAAAGTTGCAATTTTGCCATTGTCTAAAAAACTTTCAGAAAAGGCAAGAGAAGTTTATAGAAAACTTTCAAAAGAATTCAACTGTGACTATGACGAAGCAGGTTCTATCGGAAAGAGATATCGCCGTGAAGACGAAATTGGAACTCCTTTCTGTGTAACAATCGACTTCGACACAATTGAAAATGACACTGTAACTATCCGTGACCGTGACACAATGGAACAAATCCGTCTTCCTATTGATGAAGTTTCAAAATATGTTGCAGAAAAAATCAAATTTTAGTTTTCAAAATTTCAAATAAAAAAACACCTTAAAATTAAGGTGTTTTTTTCACTTTTATTTTTTCTTTAAGTTTGAAGAATTTGTTTAAATTTTTTAAACCAAATTAGTCAATCCAAAGAACTTTTCCTGTAAATGCCAAAGTGATGATATCCACAAGCCAGAAGAGTGCAGGGCAAACAATCAACATCAAAACTGCAAGCACAATACCAACAGTGTTTTGTTTTGAAAGAGACTTGCACAGACGATAAATTGCCCACAAAATATCAAGCATGGGTAATGCAAAAATGATTTTTACAACAAGTGGAAGATTGTCAAAAGCGTTTATATATTCTTGCATATTTTTTTCTCCTTTTATTTTTTTGATTTTTAATGAAAAAACAACTCAAATTGAGTTGCTTTTTACTAGTAAATATTAGACATTCAAAAGTCTCAAAATATGCTTGTTTGTAATCATCAAAACAAGGTCACAGATCCAAACGATAGTGAAACCAAAAATAAGTCTAATAAGTCCTGCTACGATTTTTCCTTCAGAAAATCTTGTAATTGCTCCACAAATCCATGCTGTTACAGGAATGATTGCAAGGATAAGACTTACAACATATCCCAAACCAAAGTAATCAGATTTCTTTGCCATAATATTTCTCCTTTTATAGTTTTGTAATTTTGTTACATAATAATTTTATACCTAAAATTTTAGAATGTCAACAATTTTCACCTCAATAAAATTATATGCTAGAAAAATTTTTAAATTCAATTTTTTAATATTTTTTTTAAATTTAAGGATACTATCAAAAGGAGGTAAAAAATGGAACAAATAAACAAAGGTGTATGTTGCAATGTCAAAGATTGCGTTTACAACGAAAAGGGTTGCAATTGCAACAAAATGCAAATCGATGTTTCTATTGGCGATGGAGAATGTATGCCAAACGGCGAACAAAAACATTTCTGCAAAAGTTTTGTAGACAAAAACAACTAAAAACTATAGCTAAAAGACAATAAAAAATGACAGCATTATTTAAACATGCTGTCGTTTTTTGTAAGAAAAGTCCAACCCAAAAGACCCTTAAACAGGCTCGCCCAATAAGTCAATCTTGCACTGTTTAAAAAATCTCTACAAATCTTAATTTCGTCAGTTGTCAAGACTTCTTTAAGATATTCAACTGCAAAATCTGATGCTTCTTTTTCAATCTTAATTTCTCTAATTTTGAGAAATATTGAAAATGCAAAAATAACAAATGCACCACCTAAGAAACAAAGACCCAAAATTAAATACAAAAGCTCTGGCAAAACTTTGACTATATTTAAAACGCTTAAAACAGCCCCTGTAATCACAAGTGGCATAAAAAACAATCCAACTATTCTTCCTGTGCGTTTTCTTTTCCAATGTGTGACAAGTTTGTTTCCTTGACTGTCTTGTCGTGCATGTCCAAGTTCGTGAGATACAATCGCAAGTGATGCCAAGCTGTTTGAAGCCATTGTTTTTTCACTCAAAGCAACTACACCCGAACTGTAATGGTCTTGATGTTCTGGACAACGCATAATGTTTAGTTTTGAGTCGAAATATTTGTCATTTATCTCATCAACATAATCCAAAGTCGACACTCCACAGCCGTTTCTCATTTTATTTGTCTTTTTCAAGTTTTCGTAATAGTTGTCAAAAGAAAAACTTGCAACAGCCAGTGCAAAACAAACAAAAATCGCAAATGCTACCAAAAGTCCAATAACTACATAAATCATATTCATATTATATAGGAAAAGAAAAATTTAATCAATCATAGCACAAAAATTTTTAGGTAATAATCAAAACTGTGCTACCTTTGTATATCTTCGTGCCTGCTGGCGGAAGTTGTGCTTTGACCACCCCGCCGCTTCCGTCAATCTCACATTCAAGTCCCGCTTTTTTAATTTCTACCAAAGCATTTGCCAAACTCATTCCAACAATTTGTGGCATGATGACTTCTTCAAGAACTGTTGTGTCATTGTCTTTTTTCATGTCATAAAACTCAAAAAGTTTGCTGAAAAAACTTTTTCCATAAGGCGCCGCAACCAATGCACCATAATAAGCACCAGCACTCGGTTCGTCAACCAAAATCATAAAAAGATAGTCAGGATTATCGGCGGGATAAGTCCCTATGAAACTAGAAATATATTTGCCTTGTGCAATACATCCATTTTCGTCATACTTTTGTGCCGTTCCTGTTTTACCACCCACATTGTAACCTTCAACAAATGAAAAATCCGCTTTCTTGTTTTCTGCTTTCTGCAAAAGTTGATTTACGATTTGACTTGTCTTTTGTGAGATTATTCTCCTTTGCTCAATCTTTGGAGAATATGTCACTCGTCCTGACACATTTTTTATTTCTTTTATAACTGTTGGTGTTTTCCAAATTCCACCACCAGTTATACCTGCCACAATCGACAAAAGCTGAATAGGTGTAACCGCTATGGCGTGCCCAAAACCCATTCTTGCAAGGTCAACCGTTTTTACATTTTTCTTCGACATCAAAATTCCACCACTTTCACCTTTGATGGTTATTCCAGTTTTTTTGCCAAGTCCAAATTTTTCCATATATGAATAAAATTTGTCAACTCCAAGTCTTTGTGCCAAGTCCATAAAACAACAGTTGCACGAATTTGCAAACGCTTCAGTCAATGTTTGACTCCCATGCCCAATGGACTTCCAGCATTTTATGCGTTGACCATCAACAATTCTAAATCCTGGACAATAAAAATGGTCGTTTAAGTTTGTAATCCCTTCTTCAAGTGCTGCGGCAATTGTCAAAATTTTAAAAGTTGAACCTGGTTCATAAGTGTCAGTTACAGCCTTCATTTTTGATTGTTCAAAAAGTGCTGAAAGGTCTTCTCGTGGTGGTTCGTTTAAATCAAAACTCGGTTTTGAAGAAATTGCCAAAATTTCACTTGTTTTGGCATTCATAACAATTCCAGTCACACCTTTCGCTTTTTGTTCTGTGTATGCATTTTGCAAAACTCTCTCCAAAATGAGTTGGATCTTGCTGTTTGCTGTAAGTATAACATTATCACCAGCAATTCCACTGACATAATATCTTATACTTCCCCCTATCTCTTTCCCTTGTAAGTCGCTTTGAACAAAACTATATCCTTCATCACCTGTCAAATAATCATTTAAATATGCTTCAAGGCCAGCTTGTCCATTGTTGTCGATTGAAGAGAATCCCAAAAGTTGGGTCATGAGATTGCCATAAACATAATATCTTCCTACATTTTCGGTCAAATATATTCCATCAAGTTTTGCATCATAAATTTTCTCTGCAACTTCCGCTTCCACTTGCATTTTAAGCAAAACTTCAGAAATATTTTTCTTTGATACCTTTTCAAGTGTTTTTTCAAAATTTAAGTCTAAAAGCGATGACAAAGTCTTTGCTGTTGTTTGAGAATCTTTTATTTCTCTCCCTCTCGCATAAACATCATAAGTTGTGTAGCTCACAGCCAACGTGTCGCCAGTAGCATCAAAAAAAGAACCTCTCGGTGCAGTCATAACCAAGTCTCTTGTCCATTGGTCTGTTGCCTTTCGTTGAAGTTCTTTTCCATTTATTATTTGCACGACAAACAATCTTACACTCAAACTGCAAAAGACAAGCAAAATCACCAAACAGATTGATTTTATTCTCTTTTGCAATGAAAACAAAGTATAAGAATGTTGCAAAGTCTAACCTCCAAACATTCCCACTATGAAATTGCAAAGTCTGTCAAACCAATTTGAAACCTTCCCCAAATCGCCTGCATCAAGCATGTCTTCTGGATAAGTTTCAATCATCTCCATACTCTTTTTTGTTGTGTCAAGGTCGTAAATATGTTTGAGATATTTCTTCAAGTTCATCTTGTATGTCTCGTCAATTTGCGTAAAATTTGAACTCATATTGTCAATAATGATTGTGTTTGTAACACACACCAAAGCACTTGCTCCCAAAGTACAAGCCATGACTATACCAGCGACCTTTTTTGAGTTTGTTCTTTTCTTTTTGTCACTCTGTTTAAGTTTGATAACTTTTCTGTTTTCTTCAATCAAATCATAGTTGGGTTTTTCTATAACATTTTGAGAGACTTCTTGCTTTTCTTCTTTCTCTTCTCTTTTGTCCGCAATCTCAAATTGCTTTTTCAACAATTCATCTTTCTTTGCATTAAACTCTTCAACTCTCTTGTCTTCTTCTTGTTTTTTTATGTCCGCAACTGTCAAATCTCCAAAAGAAGAAATATATGCGTTGTGTGATGAAACGGAATTTTCTTCTTCAAAGTTCTGCTCTTTTGCTGGTTCTGACTCTTTTTGCGAAACTTCTTGTTTGAGTCTTATTTTTATTTTTGGAACAATAACTTCTTCTTTCTTTGTCTCGGTCACAGGTGTAGTTATTGTTTCAATTTTTTCTTCAGTCTCTATATCTGCAACAAGTCTATCCATATATTCTATTTTTCTCCTTTTGTTTATATGTTTGAAAAACCAAATTCAGCACATTTTAAATGATTTTTTCAACGACACGAAGTTTGGCACATGTGCTTCTTGAATTTTCTTTTTTTTCTTCTTCTGTCGCAATAATTGGTTTTCTATTTACCAAAATTGTCTTTGCTTTGTGTCCACAAATACAAATTGGAGTTTTTGGCGGACATATACAATCAGTGCTGTCAAGTTTGAAAACATTTTTTACTATTCTGTCTTCAAGACTATGAAATGTCAAAACGCAACCTCTTCCACCAAGAGCAAGCATGTCAACAAGTTCGTCAAGCAAAATATCAAGTCCGTCAAGTTCTCCATTTATATATATTCTCAATGCTTGAAACACTTTTTTTGATGCTCCACCACGAGAAAACACAACTTTTTTAGGCATGCTGTTTTCAATTATCTCTCGAAGTTGGAAGGTTGTTTCTATTCTATTCTTTTCCCTTTCTTTGACGATGTTTTTTGCAATGTTTGAAGCAAATTCTTCCTCTCCGTAATTTCTCATTATCCTTGTCAAATCTTCATAAGAGAAAGTGTTTACGATATCTTCTGCCGTCAAAGTTTTTTCTTCTTTGTCCATGCGCATATCAAGTCTGCCATCATGCACAAAACTAAATCCTCTATCGCCTGCATCAATTTGATAAGAACTTACACCCAAATCAATCAAAAATCCGTCTATCTTTTCCACACCATATTTTTCTTTCAAAATTTGTGGCGCATCTTTGTAATTTGCCTTTGTTAGAGTCACTTTGTCAAAAAATTGTTCAAGGGTTTTTGTGCTTTTTGTTATAGCATCTTGGTCTCTGTCGAATGCATATAAATGTCCAGTTGTCAAACGTTTTGCAATTTCAAAAGAATGTCCACCTCCACCAACTGTGCAGTCAACATAAATTCCATTTGGTTTTATATCCAAATTTTCTATCACTTCGTTTAACATCACTGGTATATGTTTAAATTCCATTCTCTTTCCTTTGAAAAACATTTTAGCACAAAAGATTTATTTAGACAAACAAAAAAAGATTGCTTTTTCAAGCAACCTTTTCTTTTTGGGTTATGCACCAAGTCCAAGCAAGTTTTTGAGTGCTGTTCCAACGCTTGCAGAAAGTCCACTTTCTGTGCTGTCAATTACCCCAACAATTCTGTTTCCATATGTTGTTTTGTCACTGTCAGAAAGAATGTTGGCTCTATCTGCATTGTTGTCAATCAATTTTTTCATGTTGTTGATTATTTCAACTTTTTCCTCTTCTGTCTTTCCTGTCAATTCGTCCAAAGCTGATTTGAATCCTGCAACATAATCTGCGATTGTATCATCAGCAAGAGTTATGCCTGAAAGTTTGTTGTTGAGGCTTGTAGCAAAGTCGATTGTTTCGTCAAGTTTTTTCATTGCATCTTCATAACTTTCGTATGTGTAATATCCAACAAAATTGTCACTTGCTGAAACTTCCAAATAGGCTTTTACATCTTTTGCATTTTCATTTGGTGTTCCTGATGAAAATTTTCCTGTTCCAGTAATGTCGTCACCTGTCATATACCAAATGATATTTGCAAAGACTTCATTCAAAACTCCATCTTTTGTGCCAGTATTGTAAGCATTTACTTTCAATGCGTCCAAAATTTGTCCCATTTCTTGAAGAGTCAAGTTTTCACTGTTTAAGGTGATTTTGAGAAGTGTCTTGATTGTTGAAATTGTGTTTTCTTTTGTGCTTGAAAGATTTTCAAGAGAAGTTGTAGGTTTGATCCCTGTGATGTTACCAATAGATGTGTCGACATTGTTAAAGATGTCTTTTGTCAATCCTTCAAATGAAACTGCTGTAAAGATTGGATCAAGTGCACTTTCAAAATCGTTTGTGCTTGCATTTACCATCGCTTTGAAGATGTCATCATAATTTGAAGACGTGTCAAGCAATGCTTTCAAATATGTCTTGTTTGATGTGCCAACTGTCACACTTCCTTTATTGAGAGCATTTAAAGTTTTACCTATCAAAACAAATTCTCTGTTCCAAACTCCAACACCACCTTTTGTTGTGTCAGCATCGGCTTCCGTTTTAACCTTGTCAAAACTCAAAAGTCCATTTGTGTTTTCTGCTGAACCCAGCTGGTTAACAACATTGTCAAATACAAGTGTTTTCAAATCCATTGCTTTAAGTTGATAGAATGGAAGCAAGATATCTGAAAGCAAACTTTCTCTTGTATTTAAACCAAACAAGATTTTATCCAAAACAGTATCAAAATTTGTGCCTTCTTTACCAATGTCAGTAAGCCCCAAATCTTTTGCTGTTACTATTGGTTGTTTTATATATGAAAAGAATTTTGTGTAAGTGTCAAGTTTTGTTTTTGTAGGCGCTTCTGGTGTCAAATAAACTTCATCATTCAAAATTTCCAAATTATACAAACTCAAAATGTTGTCAAAAACATAAGTTGTTTGTGGTCTTGTTTCAGTAACAGGCAAAACGAAAATTTCAAGATTTCTTAAAGTATCAAATGCATCTCCTGCTTTGTCAAGAGCCCCACCCAAATCGTCAATTTTTGTGAGAGTAGCAATTATATCTGTAGACTCCAACAAACTTGAAATATTGAGAACTTTGTCCAAATCCAAGAATTTGTCAACTGCAGCCAAAACATCATCTACCATTTTTTCTTTGTCGACAATGTTTGTGTTTAATGCAATTTCAAGTCCTTTTTCATTATTTAATATTCCAGAAAGTTTTTCTGATGCAAATTTTCCAAAAGAATTGAAACTATCTTTCACAAGATTTAATTTGAAGAAATCTTTTACAATAGTTTTGATTGAATCATTATTTTCTCCAACGACGTTCAAAATGTTTGTAAGAGACTTTTTTTCAACAGCATTAAATTTTGTTATTATATCACTTCTAAACACTTCTGCCAATGTGTCAACGAGTTGCAAAACATCATTTTTGAGATATTCGTAAATATCAAAATTTTCTTCACTAAATTTTGTTTGAAGCTCTTTCACAACATCTTCTACAAGTTGTGGAAGTGCTGTAAGTCCAAGTTTTTCTTTTACTTCATCAAATTTCAAAACAAAGTCTTTCACTGTATTTGAAACAACAGTCTTAAAAATTCCTTTGTCCATAAAAACTGAAATACTTTTTTTGAATGATCCAAGATCAATAATAGAATAATTTTTATCAACAGTATAATTGTAAATCACAACTGTGTCATCATAAACATCTGCCATTGAAATAATTTCTTTTCTAAATTCAATTTTTTCGCCTTCAAGTTTGAAATTTGAGAGATAATCAAAAAGTGCATTGTCAAGTCCACCAGCACCAGCAATCTTTCCAACAACACAATCATTGTATGCAAAAATTGCTTCATTGACTTCTTTTGGAAGCATTTCATTCAATTTTTCCGCAATGGTTTTCATTTTTGTTTTTTCTTGAGTTCCGCCATCTGTTCCTTCTCCGCCTTCGCCTTCATTGACTAGCATTGTTGTTTCGCTTGATGGTGGAAGTTGAGCAAGTTCTTGATATGTCTTTGTCAAAGAAGAGAGTGGTGCGAAAAGCACAAATAAAAACATAAATCCTTCAACAATCCCAACAAGAGCACCATAAGCACGATATGGTTTTGATTTTTCAAAATCTTTCTTCTTTGAACCAAAAGCAAGTCTTGCAACAATTAAATAAATAATGTCAAAAACCCCAAAGGCCACAAAAGTCAAGACAATAAACAAAATTGGAGAAACAATTGCATTTGGAAGTTTCAACAAAAATTCTGTCGCTGTGTCAAAACTTGAAATATCAAAGTTTGTTTGAATTTGTTGAATAATAAACTCGCTTATTGTGAGTTGTGAGCCATCAACAGTTATTTTACAATTCAATATAAGTTCTGTTATTGGTTTCGTTATAAAAAATGCCAAAACAACACTTCCTATCAAAAACAATATATGAAGTGATGATCTTTTGAGACCTCTAATAAGTCCAGCAATCATTCCTATCAAAAGAAATAATGCCAAAACACCTATTCCGACCCACATTACAATCGTTGCCATATTATCTCTCCTTCTTTCTTTAAATTCATTATAAAATATTTTTTCTTAATAATCAACAATTATTAGAAATCTATTTTATGTTTTTTCAATTTTTCCATCTTTTATATAGAAAAGAGTTCCTTCAAGCTTTCTCTCGTCTGTGCAAGTTATAAAAGTTTGTGTGCGGTCAACAAATTTAAGAAGCCTTCTTTGTCTATCAATGTCGAGTTCACTGAAAACATCGTCCAAAAGCAAAATTGGATATTCTCCATTTATGTTAAACATATTTTCAAGTTCGGCAAGTTTAAGTGAAAGAGCAACGGTTCTTTGTTGTCCTTGAGATCCAAAATTTTTAACTTCCACATCATTTAAATAAATATCAATGTCGTCTCTGTGAACTCCAATGCTTGTGTATCCTAATTTGAAATCCTTTTCCAAATTTTTCTTTAAAATTTTATCCATATTTATTTCAAATTTTTCATCAAGTGAAATTCCACACCCGCATTTGTAAGTAAGAGACAAATTCTCTTTTCCACCACTTATATAAGAATGTGCTTTTTGTGCGTAAGGTATAATTTGATTTACAAATTTTTCTCTTTCAAACGCAATCATTTTTGCAGACGCAATCAGTGCTCTGTCCCAGATATCAATAGTTTCTTTGACAACATCAATGTTTTGACTGTTTTTGAGGAGTTTGTTTCTATTTGCCAAAATTTTTTCATATCTAGAAAGTTGATAAAAATATCTTTTATTATTTTGGGAAATGTCAATATCCATAAATTTTCGTCTTTCCTCTGGACTTTCTCTGACAAGTTTCAATTCTTGTGGCGAAAAGAAAACAATGTTTATTTCACCAATGAGTTCTCCAATCTTTCTTATTGGGAGTTTGTTTATTTGAATAACTTTCTTTTGATTTTTGAAAATTTTTATGTCAATTTCAATATCTCTATATTTTTTGCTTGCGACAATTTTTATCTCTGAAAATTCTTCTCCCCATTTGATAAGTTCTTTGTCCTTGCAAGATTTAAAACTCTTTCCAATACAACAATAAAAAATGCTTTCAAGCAAATTTGTCTTTCCTTGTGCATTTTTGCCGATAAAAATATTAACCTTCTCATCAAAGTTTGTTTGAAGGTTTTTGTAATTTCTAAAGTTTTGAATTGCTAGAGTTTCTATTTTCATCTAACCTATTTTAGCACAAATTTTTTATATTTCAAACTTGCTTGACAATTTATTTTTTTCAACTTATAATTTTTTTGTAAAAACATGTTGATTTTTTCTTGTTTTATGGTATTTTAAAAGAAAAAGTCGTTTTTTTTGTGACTAAAAAACTGTTATTACTTAAATGGAGAAAATTATGCAAGATATCACCATTATATGGCAACAAATTTTGGAAAAACTCGAACTTCGAATCTCATCAGTTTCTTTTATGCTTTGGATAAAAACTATCAAACCAATTGAAATTGACGACAAAGACAATTTCATCATAGCAGCACAATCAATTTCGGCAAAAAATCAAATTGGAAGAAATTTTATGGATAAAATCAGTGATTGTTGCTTCGAAGTCGTTGGAAAACCAATGAAAATTGTTGTTCTTGATCCAAATGAAGAAATTGAATATCTCAAAAACAACAAAGTTGAAGAAAAAGATAATTCTGCAAAAGATGAAAAAAATCCATTTGTTGAAAAATTTACTTTTGACAACTTTGTTGTAGGAAAAAGTAACCAATTTGTTTATGCCGCTGCAAGAACTGTTGCCGAACATCCTGGCAAAAGATATAACCCTCTTTTTATTTACGGAAGTTCTGGACTTGGAAAAACTCATCTTTTGCACGCCATTGGAAACTATATAAGAGAGTTTGAACCAAATTTGAAAATAAAATATGTAACTTGTGAACAATTTACAAATGACTATATTTCTTCTTTGTATTCATCTACAAAAAACAAAGCTATCATAGAATTTAGAGAAAAATACAGAAACCTTGATGTCCTGATGGTAGATGATATTCAATTTATTTCAAACAAAAAAGAAACTCAAGAAGAGTTTTTCCACACTTTCAATGAAATGACATTGAGCAACAAACAAGTAATCATATGTTCTGATAGACCACCAAAGGAAATTGCAACTTTGGAAGACAGGCTCCGTACCCGCTTTGCAAGTGGACTTATTCATGACATTCAAAAACCTGATATTGAAACTCGTATTGCAATTTTACATAAGAAGAGTCAACTTGAAAAATATTATGCAGAAGATGAAGTTATAAATTATATTGCCGAACACATCGACACAAACATAAGAGAACTTGAAGGCAAACTTTCAGAAGTTTATTTCTTGGCAACTTTATCAGGGAAAAAAATTGCGACAATGGACGAAGTTAAAGACATTTTTTCAAATCAAAAAGAAGAACTCAAAAATGACCTTACTCCAGACAAAATTATCTCTGTCGTTTGTGACTATTTCAATATCTCTTATCAAGATATTATTGGAAAGAAAAAAAACAAAGAGATTGTTGAACCTAGAATGATTGCTATCTATCTTATTAGTGAACTTTTGAATCTTCCACTTGTCAACATTGGCAAAATTTTTGGCGGAAGAGACCACACAACAATCATGCACTCAAGAGACAAAATTTCTCAAGACCTCAAAGTTAACAAAAAGACACAAACACTTGTAAATGAAATAAAAAATTCTTTAACACTCTCATAAAAAGTTATCTACATCATGTGGATAAGATGTGCATAAAAAATCTTGATTATCCCCAAAGTTGTGCACATTTAAATGATGTCGAATTTTAGAATATTTAGTAATTTTTATCAATCAAAAACACTATATATAGTAAAATTTCAAAACAACCTGCAAGTTATACACATTTCCACATCGGCTTATTAAGAGTGATATTATTTAAACAAAATTTTCAAAATAATAAATTAAAGTGCATGCGCACGCTCTCAAAAAAGAAAGAAAAAATTATTGGAAAATCTTGTCATATACTCTTTGACTTTTTGTGGTTTTGTGTTATAATGGCATTGTAAATGAATTTGGGATTTCTCAAATTTAACAGAAAAATAACACGACCATAAAGGAGCAAAAACAAATGTTGGTATCATGTCATGGAATAGAACTTTCTGATGCTTTCATGAGCGTAAGCAAAGCAATTTCAAACAAAATAACAAATCCAATTTTGGAAGGGATCAAAATCGTAGCAGAAGATGACACGCTTACTTTCAGTGCTACTGATACAGAACTTTCAATCGAGAAAAAAATCAAAGCGAACATTAAAACTGAAGGTGAAGCTGTTGTTCCTGGAAAGTTTATCACAGAGTTTATAAAGAAACTCACAAATGAAATGATAGAACTTGAATTGAACGAAAAAAATCAAATGATTATCAAATATGACGACAGCCAAAGTATCATTCAATGCTATAACGTTTTGGAATATCCATCATTCAAAAAAATTGAGAGCCTTGAATATTTTGGAATAAGCAAAAAAGATTTAAAGACAATAATAAACAAAACAATTTTCTCTGTTGCTGTTGACGATTCAAGACCAATTTTGAAAGGTGTGCTTTTTGATATCGACAAAAATTCTTTGAATGCAATCGCCCTTGACGGATACAGACTTGCAAAAGTAAAGAAAAACATCATTTCAAATTTGACAATGAGCATTGTTATCCCTGCAAGAAGTTTGGCAGAAATTTCAAGACTTTTGGATGATAGTGATGACATTGTAAATGTTTATGTTGACAAAAGCACTTTGATGGTTGACTTTGGAGATACAAAACTTACAACAAGACTTTTGGAAGGTGATTTTGTAAACTACAAACAAATCATCGCTGCAAACTATGAAACAATTTGTGTAATAAACAAAGAACAATTTGAAGACGCTTTGGAAAGAGCTTCACTCCTTTCAAAGGTTGGACAAGGAAATTGTGTAAAGTTTGAAGTTAAAGAAAAAAATCTTTGCATCACTTCAAATTCAGAACTTGGAAACGTCAAAGAAAATGTTCCAGTAAACATGACAGGAAAAGAACTTTTGATTGCTTTCAATGCAAGATATTTCATTGAAAACTTGAAAGCAAATAATGATGAGTTTGTAAAAATTTGTTTCAATTCTCCTGCAAACCCATGTGTTATTGTTCCTGTTGAAGGAGACGAATTCTTGTATTTGATTTTGCCTGTTCGTATGATTGGTTAATAGACTGAAATTTTCGAAAGAAAAAAATATTTAATAATAAAAAAACACCAAATTTTGTTTTTGGTGTTTTTCTTTTAATTTGAAATTTTAAATTATAAAACAAATTCTGCAGCCATAATTTTAAGTTCAGCAACATGGTCATCAAAAATTTTTTGGCGTTCTGCTTTTTCTGCGGCTTTGATTGCTTTTCTCTTTTTTGAAATAGATTTTGAAATTTCATTTCTTTCTTTGAGAGAATTATCTCTGTTTTCTTTGTCTCTTCTATAAAGAGTGCCCGCTTCAAGACTTGCAGCTTTTCTCATTCCAACATTCAAAACAGAATATTCTTCCAATTCAGCATCAGACATCTTGCAGATTTTTTTGCTTTTCAAGCTTCTCATATTATTTATCCCCCTTGTTATATTAAAATTATAACACCAGTATTTGAGGTTGTCAATAGTCAATTTTTTTGTTATATAAATAAATGCGAAAAAATTGTTGATTTATTGACACAAAGTGAGCCAATTATTATAAAAAAGAGTTCATTTGCGGTTGACAAAAAAAAATTTATCTTATATAATAAGGCGTAAACCATTTTGCAATAGGATTTTATGCAAAAGAAATTAAGGAGAAAAAAATGAAAAGAACATACCAACCTAAAAAAAGACAAAGACAAAAAGTTCATGGTTTCCGTCAAAGAATGAAGACACAAGGTGGAAGAAAAACTTTGAAGAGACGTAGAAATAGAGGTAGAAAACACATCGCCGCTTAAGGATGAATATGGATCACAGACTTAGAAAAAACAGCCAATTTAATTATGTTTATAAAAAAGGTGAGAGAGTTCATACAGAACACTTCACCTTGTTTGCTGTAAAAAGCAAGTATGAAAATTATAAAATTGGTTTTTCTATAAACAAAAAACTGGGAAAAGCAAACAAAAGAAATCTTCTCAAAAGAAGAATGAGAGAAATAACTCGAACAAGTATAAATGTTTTGTCTTATTTCAATTATGTAGTTTTGGCAAAAGAAAATGCAACTGATCTTTCTTTTGAGCAAATTCAAAAAGAATTGACTTTTCTATTTAAAAAATATGAAAGCAAAAAAAATTCTTAGAAACATTGTTCTTTTCCCAGTGTATTTTTATAAATATGCAATCTCTCCACTTCTTCCACACTGCTGTATCTTTACTCCGACCTGCTCAAATTATATGATAAAAGCAGTCAAAGAGTTTGGAATTTTTAAAGGCGTTTGGATTGGAATTAAAAGATTGTTTAGATGTGTTCCTTGGCAAAAGAAGAGAGGGTATGACCCAGTTCCTATAAATATAAAAGGAGAAAACTTATGGATTTTATAAGTACTGCCCTTGTTACATTGAAACAGCCTACTGGTTTTTGGGAATCTATATTGAATGCTTTTAAAAACGGAACCGGAACATATATAGTTGCGGTTATTTTGGTAGCATTGATTGTTAGAGTTCTCTTTGCACTTGTGGATATTGTAAACAAGAAAGTTAACATGAAAAATGCTGACATCAACAACAAGATGAAACCAGAACTTGAAGCAATACAAAAGAAATATGGTTATGACCAAAGATTGATGCAACAAAAGACAAACGAAATTTATAAGAAATATCAATTTTCGATGATGAGTAGTTGTCTCCCAATGCTTGTGGCAATGATTTTGCAATTTACTGTGTTTTTGACTTTGTGGAATTCTCTTCAAGCAGTTTCAAACTACAACATTGCAGAAAAATATGAAAACATGAAAAATGTCTATGCAAATGTCATTGTTTTGAATAAAGACACAGCCTTGAAAAACGAACTCACTTCACTTGCTGGACAAGAATATAGTTTGAGTGCAGATATTGATGTTGAAACAAACCAACTTGTTGTGACAATAAAAAAGCAGAACGATGGAAATGCAGAATTTAGATATGAAAACAAGACAAATTGGACAAACGAAGATATTTTTGAACTTTTGAATAATTATGTTATTGCAAAAGAAGAACTATCTCCAACTCCAGATCCTGGTGAAGGAGAAACAACTGCTTTGGAATATAACACAGACACAGGATTTAATGATATTTTCAAAACACTTGCAGAAGAGGCTGCCAAACAATATTTTCAAGAAAAGCAAGAATCATTTTTGTGGATTAAAAATATTTATAGACCAGAATCTCCAACAAGTCCACTTTTCACAAAGAAAGAAATAACAACTTATCTTTCAAAATATTATAGTGCAGAAGAAAAAGAAACTGAAAAAGCAAACGACTATGAAGGAAAGATTTTTGATTGTGTTATTGGTGAAAACGCAAGTTTGAAAGAAATCAAACAAGAGAAAAATGGTTATTACATTTTGACAATCATTGCAGTTTTGACTTCATTCTTGTCAATTTGGCTTTCAAACAAATTGATGAAAAACAAAAATACAGCCGCTACTCCTGGACAAAACCCAGGTGGCTCAAAGTTTATGTATTTCATGATGCCATTGATTATCGGTCTCTTCACATTTATGTATACAAGTTTGTTTGCAATCTATTTGATTGTTGGACAAGTTGTAAATATCGCATTGACACCTTTCACAACTTGGGTAGTAAGAAAATGGCTTGCTGCTGACAACAAGAAAAAACAAGAAAAAGAAGAAGTTGTCGTTGATTACAGAAGAAAAGATAAATAATATTTGAATAAAGAAAAGATATCAATTCAATTTGATATCTTTTTTTGTTGAGATTTTCTTTGATAATAGCTTTTATTTTTTATTGAATTGTGGTAAGAGCATTCCAAGTGTTTGTGCCGACAATCCCATCTACTGTCAATCCATTGTCTTGTTGAAATCTTCTTACAGCATTTTCAGTTTGAGCACCAAAAATACCATCAATTCCAGAGACTGGAATCATTTTGCTTTCTAGCAGTTGTTGAAGATATCTTGTGTAAGCACCTCTTGAACCTCTTTTAAGAAGTGGTTCTGGAGCAAGTGTGAGAAGTGTTTTCCATGTGTTTTGACCGACCATGCCATCTACAGAAAGAGAATTTGTTTGTTGGAAATTTCTCACTGCAGTTTGTGTTCTTTGACCAAAAATTCCGTCAATATCGATGTTTTGATTGTATTGATTTTTGAGTATGAATTGAAGTAAGAAAACAAAATTGTTTCTGCTTCCATTTTTTAAAAGTGGGTAATTTGAGAGAATGTTTCTTGGAATATAATTTACGCCTAGATAATTGCATACACCGTGACAAGCTTCTTCACCTACTTCGGTTTGAAAGATTGGATTTATCATCAAAAGTGCTTCTCTCAAATTTGTCATAAAGCCCGCTTCAATCAAAGATGAAACGCAGTTTACATTTGACAACACTCCAACATCAAGAGTTTTTACTCCACGCCCAGTTTGAGTTGTGCCTTGGATAAGTTCGGCATACATATTTTCTGCCAAACGGCGACTTTCTGTGGACTTTGGGTTTGATGGGGAATAAAAAACTTCAAGTCCTGATGCAGAATTGAAAGTTGTGCTATAAGCGTTGTATGCAAAAGTGACAAGCGCGGTCAAATTTTGACGATTTATTCTAGTAACTCTGTTTGAAACAGAAACATCATAAAGTTCGGGTTTTACATCGTAAACTGAAAAACCTTGTCTCATGCAGGCTTCAATAAATTTGTTCTTTGCTGCACGATTAAATTCATTTTCATATATCTGTCGATTTAGTTCTGGAACAACTGGAGTGCGTTTGCCTTGTGTGGGTGGGTTTATTCCATGCTCGTCATTTGCTCCTATGTAATAATCATCGTTTGCCATGTTTTTCTCCTTTCATAAAAATATATGAATTTCCAAAACTTTTTGTTTCTTTGTCTTGATACTTTTTTGCGGTTGTGCTAAACTTGTAGCAATGGAGGAGAAAGAGATGGAAATTATTGATGGAAAAGAACTTGCAAAAAAAATTAGAGAAGGTGTCAAAGACGAAATTTTGACAAAATATGTTTCACAAGGAAAAGATGTGCCTTGCCTAGTTTGCATAATTGTTGGAGAAAATAAAGCAAGCAAAATTTATGTTAGGTCAAAAGAAAAGGCTTGTGCAGAATGTGGAATGAAGTCTTTGGTTTATGAGTTTTCAGAAAAGGCAACAAAAGAAGAATTGAAGACATTTATTAGAAAACTTAACGAAGACAATGGTGTGTCAGGTATTTTGGTTCAACTTCCTTTGCCAGAAAAACTTGACAAGTTTAGAGATGAAATCATAAATACTATTTCTCCTGAAAAAGATGTTGATTGTTTGACCGATGTAAATCTTGGAAAACTGTATGCTGGAACAGGAAAGATTGCTCCTTGCACAGCAACTGGAGTAATGAGAATTTTGGACAGTGAAGGTTATGACTTGGACGGCAAAGACGTTGTTGTTGTCGGAAGAAGTTTGCTTGTTGGGAAAAGTGTTTCTACACTTTTGCAACAAAGAAATGCAACAGTCACAAACTGCCACAGCCACACACAAGATTTGCAAGGAAAATGTGAAAGAGCAGATGTTTTGGTGGTTGCAGTTGGAAAACCTCAAATGATAACAAAAGATTATGTCAAAGATGGTGCTTTTGTAGTAGATGTCGGCATTAATAGATTGTCAAGTGGCTTGGTTGGAGATGTTGATTTTGATGATGTTAAAGACAAAACTTCTTACATCACACCAGTGCCAGGTGGAGTTGGTCCTTTGACAGTTGCATGTTTGATGGAAAATACTTTGATTTTGCATAATGAGAGAACACTTTTAAAAAAAAATGAAAAAGAAAATTTGAAATAATTTTAATTGAAAATATGGCATTTTTGCTATATTTTTTTATGTGGTTTTTGATGTGATATTATCTAAAAAAGAAATTTTTTGAAAAATGATTTATTTGATTTGAAATAACAGCAAAATGTTTTATAATAAAAACGAAAACAAAGGAGGATTTAAATGAAACTAACTGCTGAGGAGAAGGCAATTCTTGCTGGCAAAGAAGGTCAAACAAAAGCAAAGATTATGCAAACTTTGGTGGAGTTTGGTGATGTCTTTGGTGCTGAAAAATTTGTGCCAGTGACGACCGATGGACACTTGGTTACATCTTTTGGAATTGGTCTATTGAAACCTGTTTACAGAATCATGGACGAAATTATTGACGCTGGACTAAAAACACCTTATCCATTTACTGTTGACCCACGCCCACTTGATTATAAGAATGTGAAGTGTGGTCCACTCAACAAACTTGTGTTTAGCAAGATTATGTATTCTCAACAAAAACATTATGAAGAACAACTTTCAAAAATTGGTCTCAAAAACAAAGATGCATTTACTTGCACATGCTATTTAAACGAAGTTGGAAACACTCCAAAATATGGAGATGTTTTGTCATGGGCTGAAAGTAGTGCAGTTGTGTTTGCAAACTCTGTTCTTGGAGCGCGTTGCAACAGAAACAGTGGAATGCTTGACATCTTTGGAGCAATTTTGGGAAAAGTTCCCAAATTTGGACTTTTGACTGATGAAGGAAGAAAAGCAAATTGGATAATTGAAGTAAAAACAAAAAAACTTCCTGAAGCACAAATTTTGGGTAGTGCGATTGGTATGAAGGTAATGGAAGATGTGCCTTATATTGTTGGACTTGACAAGTTTTTGGGAACAGAACTTACTGATGATGTAATTTCATATTTGAAAGATTTTGGTGCAGCAACAGCATCAAATGGAGCAGTAGGTTTATATCACATTGAAAACCTTACACCAGAAGCAAAGAAACTTGGGAAGAAAATCATCAATGAGAAGACAAAGAAATATGTGATTGATGACAAAGAACTCGAGAGAGTTTATAAGAGTTATCCTATCATGTGGAAGAATGCAAATGCAAAACCATCACTTTGCTTTATTGGCTGTCCACATCTTACATACAACCAACTTGTAGATTGGTCACACAAATTGGAAGAAAACTTTAAATTGAGTGGAAAGAAAAAGGTTTGCGTAAGAACAATCATGACAGCAGCACCAAATGTTTTGAAGAAGTTTGAAGAAACAGAAGAATACAAAAAATTGAAAAGTTTTGGTGTAAAATTTTCGTCTATCTGCCCACTTATGTATACAAACAACCCTATCGCTGGCGGAAAACCAATCATTACAAACAGTAACAAACTCAGGACTTATTCAAAATCTCGTTATTATAAAGACGAAGACATTACAAAAATTATTTGTGGGGTGAAATAATATGGCAAAGAAAGTTTTTAAAGGAAGAGTGATTTGCAAAGGAACATATGAAGGAGAAGCAATCGTTTCTCATCAAGGACTTAACACTCTTGCAACATTTCAAAAATCAGCACTCAAAAATGCAAAGCAAATTATTGGTTCTGACCAAAACAACCCAGATGTTTATGGAAAAAATTTGACAGGAATCGCTTTGATTTTGCCACAAACAATTGGTTCAACAACAGGTGGACTTGTCATTCAAACAATTTGTCAAATGGGGATAAATCCTGCTGCATTGTTGTTTAGTGAAGAAATTGATTCTTTGGCTGCAAGTGGAGTTATTTTGGCAAAGAACTGGGAAAATTCAAAGATTATTGCTATTGACAAACTTGGCAGAGACATCTTGAAAACAATTAAATCTGGTGACAAAATTTCAATTTCTGAAGATGGAACAGTCACCCTTTTAGATTAAATCTAAAAAGTGGTTTAGAAAGAAAAAAAGAGAGATAAAATTCTCTCTTTTTTGTTTTTATTGAGAAAATGCATAGTTAAAAATTTTTAACAAATTTAAACTCATTTAGGTTGATTGGTTAACATATTCAAAAATTCGACAAAACTGGAAAGTATAGTTCAAAATTATTTTGTAAAATTTTGAATATTTATTTTACAAAATAACATTAAAGTGATATAATAACATCGTGTTTCTTCACAGAACTTATAGATACCTTATAGAAGAGCATGAAAAAATATAATTTGGTTTGTTTACATCTTTAAACTTTGAAAAGAGGTTTTGAAATATATTGAGATGCATAGAGAAATCATGACTGCAAGAAAATGCAGCAATGTTTTTTAATAACCAAATTTTAAAAGGAGGATAAGTTAATGGATGAAAAAGAACTTCTAGACATGAGGAGAATAATTAAACTAGCACTTATTAGAATTGGTATTAGATGTGATTTGATTGGGTTTAATTATTTGTGCTTTGCAATAGAATTGGTTATTTTGAAACCTAGTTTAATCCACAATCTCTGTAAGGGTCTCTATTTGGCTGTAGGGCAGAAATTTAAAATAGAAAATGAAAACTGCGTGGAAAGAAGCATAAGACATGCGATAGAAAACACCTACATAAATAAAAGTTTTGCAGAACTTAACAAAATGTTTAAAACTCAACTTTATACCATCAACGACAAACCTACAGTTGGAGAGTTGATTCGTTTGGTCGCAGAATATTACAATCTTGGTCTTTATAAAGAAAATTAAAAAACAATTTAATAAAAAATAAAGGTTATATTGCCTTTATTTTTTTGTTTGGTTTGATATATATCTTTTCTAATTCTAAATGTTTTGATTTCTAGATTGCAATTTATGGTAGAAGTCCGTGATTGTTTTTTGAAAGTTTGAAGGAAGATAAGAAAGTGCTTTGTTTTTCAACTCGTCATCAATTCCATAATATGCTTCTGCCATGCTTCCCACTATGCAGGCATTTGTGTCAGTGTCTCCACCAAATGAGAGAGAAAGAGAAATGCTGTCTTCAAAACTTTTTGAATTGAAAAATGAATATAAGCAAACATCTATTGTGTCGTGGCAAGTATAATTGAAAGTTTTAATTTCTGGCTTTGTGATTTTGAGATTGAGTTTTGATTTTATTTCTTCTTTTGAAAGTCCTTTGCGACTATAAAATATGATTAAAGCAATGGTTGTTGCACTAGAGATAGATTCTGTGCAGTTGTGAGAAGGACTTGTCGCAAGACGAACTTGTTCTTCTATTTCTTTTTCATTTCCAAACCAAAATCCGATTGGAGAGATTCTCATCATTGCCCCGTTTCCTGCACTTTTTCCAACAAAATCGCCTTGTGCCCATTTTGTAAAGTTTGGAGAAAATGGCGTTTTGAAATATGGTTTGAAATTTGGAGAGTAATCTTGATATTCCAATGCATATTTTTTAAGGTTATTACCATAATCTTTTTTTGTCAAAATAGCATCAGCGATTGCAATGGTAAGAATTGTGTCGTCGCTGAAAAAAGCATTCTCTTCTATTATGTTTTTCATTTTTACTGAATGACAATTTTGAGTTTGTTCATATTCATAAACCGAACCCGCCAAGTCTCCTATTATTGCACCAAGCATAAATTTTCTCCTTGTTTTGAATGTGATGTTTATTGTGTTATATTGTCTTTTGTTTAAAAAGAAAGACATCTCAAAAGAGATGCCTTAATCTTAAATTATAATTTGCATGCAACATCCCAAGCACGCCAAATTACCGTTCTCAAATTTCCTACTCTCAAAGCATCTCCGACAATGTGGACGTTTTTTGATGCTTTTGCGATAGGATTTGGGTTGTAACCGATTGCAGTGATGATTGAATCTGCTGAAACAGAATGTTTCTTGCCATCTTTTGTTTCGATTTCAATTTTCTTTGGTGTGATACCTACCAATTTGCTTTCAAGATAAACAGGAATGTTTTTATATTTGAAATAATCTCTCAAATATGATGAGTTTGCAAGACACAAACCACTTACTGCCATCAAATCATTTTTTGTTTCAATGATGATTGGTTTTTTGCCTTTCAAAATCAAATCGTATGCGATTTCACATCCAGTAAGTCCGCCACCAACAATGGCAACAGTCTCGCCAACTTCTTTTCCAGAAAGATAATCAATGGCATCAATACAGCGTTCTGCACCTTTCATGCGGAGTTTTCTTGTGCTTGAACCAGTTGCAACAACAATTTCGTCAGCAGCAAGTTTTGTTATATCCGTGATTTCGGTGTTGAATTTGATTTCGATGCCCATGTTTTTCATTTGTCTGTTATACCAAGCAAGAAGTTGTTTGTCTTTTTCTTTGAATGATGGTGCAGCGGCAGGAACAAACACACCGCCAAGGTGGTCACTCTTTTCATAAATTGTAACCTTGTGTCCACGCATTGTTGCAACTCTTGCAACTTCCATTCCGCCGATACCGCCACCGATGATAGCGATTGTTTTTTGTTTTTTGGCTGGTTTGAAATCATATTTTCCGCCATCCATAGTCATTGGGTTAAGGGCACATCTTGCCATATGTGAAGAGTCTTCCATTGTTGCGTCACAAGCCACTCCTTTGTAGTGTGCCATTGGGAAACAACCATTATGACAACAAATGCAAGGCATAATATCTTCAATTCTGTCTTCTTTGAGTTTTGTTACCCAGTGATTGTCTGTCAAGAATTGTCTTGCTACGCCCATTCCATCAATTTGTTTTGATTTGATTGCTTTTGCAGCTGTTTCTGGATCCATACGGCCAGCGCAAACAACAGGAATATCAACAAATTTTTTGATGTGTGCAACATCTTCCAAGTTACAGTTTTGTGGCATGTATTCTGGTGGGTGAGCCCAATACCAAGCATCGTAAGTTCCGTTGTCTGTGTTGAGCATATCATAACCAGCATCTTGAAGATATTTTGCTGCTTTTTCACTTTCTTCCATATCTCTGCCGACTTCAACATATTCTTCTCCAGGAACTGCACCCTCACAAAATCCTTTTGTTTTACTTACTGCTGAATAACGAAGTGAAACTGGATAATCTTTTCCACATGCCTTTTTGATTGCTTTTACAATATCTGTCGCAAAGCGATATCTGTTTTCAAAACTTCCGCCATATTCATCTTCTCTTTGGTTTGTATAAGAAAGTGTAAATTGGTCAAGCAAATAACCTTCATGCACTGCATGGATTTCGACACCGTCAACTCCGGCATCTTTGCACATCTTTGCTATTTTTGCAAAACCTTCAACCATTTCTTCAATTTCTTTTTTTGTCAAACTTCTGCAAGAGAATCCTTCAAGCCAACGAGAAGGCAACACGCTTGGGGAAGCACAGAGGCGGTCGATGTCAATGATTGGTTTGAGAATACCTCTCAAAAACTTTTTCTTTGCAACAGGTGCGAGAGAATTTGGAATTGAGAAAGAACGACCAAAGCCAGCGGTGAGTTGAACAAACAATTTTGCTCCTGTTTTGTGTAGTTCGTCCATGTATGGTTTAAGTTTTCTAAAAGCCCCTTTTGCTTTGTAGAGCCAGCGGTTTCCAATCATGTTTCTGATTGGTGCGATTCCAGGAATGATAAGTCCTGCATCGTGTTTTGCAATGTCCATAAAGAAATCGGCAGCATCTTTGTCAAAGTGATGAGGTTCCATCCAACCAAACAAAGATGTTCCGCCCATAGGACAAACAACAATTCTGTTTTTGATTTCACAATTTCCAACTTTCCATGGTGTGAAAAGTGGCTCGTATTTTTTATTCATATATCCTCCCTTTCTTATAATAATAATTTAAACTATATTTAGATTAAAAGTCAAACAAAGACGATACATTTTGTGCTTTTGTGTAGAAATTGTCGCAAAAACAAATCGAATAGCAAGCATATTTGTTTTTGAATATATATTACAAAAAGAGGTGAACATGAAAAGTGTATTTGAAGGATGCGGAGTAGCACTTGTTACTCCATTTAAAGACAAAGAAATTGATTTTGAGAATTTGAAGAAAATCATAGATAACGATTTGCATAAAGGAGCAAAAGCGATTGTTGTTTTGGCAACAACCGGAGAAGGAACGACAATCTCCGAAACAGAAAGAGAACAGATTATAAAGTTTTGCAGAAAACTCACTTTTAGAAAGGCAAAATTGATTGTTGGAACAGGAAACAACAATTTTGAAGTGTGCAAAAGATATACCAAGATGGCAAAAAAACTTGGAGCAGACGCTGCGCTTGTGGTTACTCCTTATTACAACAAAACAACTCAAACAGGACTTGTGAAGTATTATCAAAACTTGGCAAAATTGAAATTTCCAATAATTATGTATAATGTGCCATCAAGAACTGGATTGATGATAGAACTTGACACGGTGAAAAAAATTATTGAAACAAATCAATATGTTTACGGAATAAAAGAAAGCACAACTGACATTGCGAGAATTTCAAAGTTGTGTGAGATTTGCAAAAATAAAATTGCAGTTTACAGTGGAGAAGATGCTTTGAATTTTGTCTTTTATTGCCTTGGCGGAAGCGGTGCTGTGAGTGTTACAGCCAATATTTTTGCTGATAAGGTTCAAAAGGTCTATGATTTGACAAAGGCAGGGAAAATTGAAAGTGCTTTAGAATTGCAAAGAAAATTATTTAAAATCGACGATGTGCTTTTTTGTGAAACCAATCCAGTGCCGGTAAAATACTTTATGTCGTTGTGTGCAGGAATGAGTGAAGATGTGAGACTGCCACTTGTCAAACTCTCAAACAAAACCAAAAGCAAAGTCAAAAAAGTTTTTGAACTTTGCTCCAAAGAAAAGTGGTTTGAAAAATAATAATTTTCAAATATTGAGAGACATAAAAAAGCAATTTTAAGCAAAACTTTTATATTTTTGTTTTTTACAAATCCAAGATACTTTCATAAAGCCCAGCAGGTTTTGACAAAAGTTTGTGCATTGCATCAAGAGCTCCATCCGCAAAGACTTTGCGAGAGTTTGCTCTGTGGCTTATTTCAAGGATTTCATCTCCAAAGAAAAATTGGAGTTTATGAAATCCTTTTTCGTTTCCTACTCGAAATGCGGATGTTGAAAATTTAACATCGTTTGAGATTAAAATCCTTTCAATTTCTTTTGCTGTTCCGCTTGGACTGTCGAGTTTTTGTTTGTGATGATATTCTGTCAAAACCGCATCCGCAGTTTTAAGTTTTGGACAGATATCTTTAAGAATTAAATAAAACAAATTTATGCCGAGACTTGAATTTTTGCATTTTAACACAGGCACAGTTTTTGATAAATTTTTTAAACCTTCTTCATCCTGTTTTGATATTACAGTAGAAAAAAGTCCATATGGAATTTTGTTGTGGTGAGCAAATTCAATCAGTTTCTGTCGTGATTGTGCTGTTGAAAAATCTATTATTGCATCTATATGTGCAAGTGTCTTTGGAATGGTATCATAGGTTTCAAAACCATTTTCATAAACACTTGTTATGTCTATACCTGCGACAATTTCATCATCAGTATTTGAAACGCTTTCTGCGATTGTTTTGCCCATTTTCCCGAGTGAGCCTATCAATAATATTTTCATAAAAACTCCTTTGATTTTAGAGATATCTGTATGGTTCTTCTTTCAAAACATATTTCATAGGAATGTCAAAAATATCGTGTGCACCAAACTTTTTTTCTTCTTTCAATTTTGGATAAGCTCTTGCAAATGTGGTCATAACATTTGCTGTAAATTTTGGATTTGACGGAAGATTTAACGAGAAATTCATTGTGTTGTTCGATGTTAAAACTTGCCCTTTGTGAGCAAATGATTTGAGTTTATCCAAACTCTCTTGAGAAACAAATTTTACTTCTGTCTCATATCCTAAAAAGTAGTCTGGCATGCTTTTGATTTTGTGTTCTATCTCTGCTCTTTTTTCTTTTGAACAAACGACATAGCACAGTCGCTTATGAAAATCCTTTGAAACTTTGACACTCTCTCCATTTTTGATTTTGGCAATAATGTCCTTGTTTGGCAAAGTAAATTGCAGTCCATCAATGACACCATCAATATTTTTGATTGCTTGTGTGTGTCCTTGACTTAACCCTTTGCCCCAAAATGAATATGGATTTTGACCGAGACTATCAAAGAGTCCGCGCATCAAACTAAAAAGTCCTGGATCCCAGCCAAAAGAACAAAGTGCAATTTTTTGATGTCCTTTTGCTGCCAAATCCAAATCCTGAATGTGTGATTTGAGTCGGTTGTGGTTGTCATAACTTTCAATCAAATTGAAATGTTTGATAAGAAAGTTTGTTTGTTCCTCCAATTCATTTTGCGAGCCACCGCACACGAACAAAAGTTCTATTTTGTCTTTAAATTTCAAGATGTCAGAATAACTTGTTGCTATTGGCAAATCTCTTCTTGAAAAAACTGCTTCAAGTTGAAAAGTTTTGTCATTTTGCAAGTTTTCAACAACGCTCCTTCCCAAATTACCATAACCCACTACGCCTACTGGTATTTTCATATAAATTCTCCTTACAGAAATTTTTATGATGACAAAAGAGGAAGTGTTAAGAGAAAATTTTTATAACAACAATTTTTTTAGATTCATATAAAAAGTTGTGAGGTGAAAACGTGAGAAAAAACATTGCAATAATTGGTGCGTCTGGAATAGTTGGACGCACTGTGCTTAAAATATTGAAAGAACGAAATCTTGACAAAAACAATTTTTTCCTTTTTGCATCAAAGGATAATGATGGATTGCCACTGTATATTGGAAGAAAAAAATACATAACAAAAAGTTTGTCTGACCAAACGTTTAAAAAGACCAAATTTGACTATGCCCTGTTTTGCACCAGAGAAGAAGTGTCTGGTAAATATGTTTCAAAGTTTTTGAAAAACGGAGCGAAAGTTATTGATTTTTCATCTTTATATCGCAAGGAATTTCCATTGATAGTGCCAGAAATAAATTTTCAAGAAGCAAAAGGAAATTTGATATGCAATCCAAATTGTTCGACTGCTGCTGGAGTGATGGCTCTTTATGAGATTCACAAAAAATTTGGACTTGAAGAGATAGTTTATTCGACCTATCAAGCTGTAAGTGGAGCAGGAAAAGTTGCACTTGATGATATAAAAACGAAAAAACAAGAAAAATTGAAGTCTTTTGTTTTTCCAATATATGATAACCTTATTCCGCAGATTGGAACGATTGACGAATACGGGAATTCAACAGAAGAGAACAAGATGTTGTTTGAAACAAGAAAAATTTTGGGTGATTCAGAAATAAAGATTGCAGCTACTTGTGTGCGCGTGCCAATAACAGTTTGCCACAGCTTGTCAATTCATTTCAAGACAAAATGTGATGCGACTTTGCAAGAGATAATTGACACTTTGAAGAACACACATGGCGTCACAGTGATGGACAATGCACCAGATTTTCCAATGCCGTTTAAGACAAAAGGGAAAGACGATGTTTTGGTTGGAAGAATAAGAAATAGTTTTGAAAAGAATGCATTTGATATTTTTGTTTGTTCTGACAACCTGCGTAAAGGTGCGGCACAAAATGGAGTGCAAATTTTGGAAATGTTTTTGAGAGAAAAGAAATGATAGTTTGCAAATTTGGTGGAACTTGCACAGCATATCCTACTGCTATAAAAAATATAAAAACCCTTTTGGAAGAATCAAAAGAAAGAAAAGTTTTTGTGTTTTCTGCCATTGGAAAAGAAAACAAGCAGGACACGAAAATGACAGATCTCTTGATTGAGTTTGCTGATGAAGAAAACAGAGAAAAGACAAAAGAGAAAATTTTGGGAAAGTTTGAGAAGTTGTTGAAAACGACCGGAGTGAAATTCAATATAATTCGCCATCTCAACAAAACATTTGACGAATATTTAAAGACGAATGACAAAGAAAAATTGTTGTCTCGCGGAGAATATTTTACGACTTTTATCATGGCAAAATATCTAAACATAAAGTTTGTCCCCGCAGAGAAAATCTTGTTTTTTGACGGAGAGAAAATAGATTTTCAGAAATCAAAAGAAAGATTGGAATATTATTTAAACAAATATAAGCGTATTACTGTGCCTGGGTTTTATTTTTGTGGAAACGGACGGATAAAACTTTTTTCTCGTGGTGGTGGTGATGTATCGGGTGCTTTTTGTGCCGCTCTCTCAAATGCAACCATTTATGAAAACTGGACGGATGTTGAAGGGATTTTTGGAGTCAATCCAAACATTTTAAAAACAAAACCAATTAAAACACTTTCGTATCATGATTTGGAATTTATGACGGCGATGGATGCAAATGTGGTGCATGCCGAATGTGCAAAAATTTTGAATGACACAAGAACAAAACTTTGTGTCAAATCCATCTTTGAACCTCAAAATCAAGGGACTGAAGTTTCTCAAACTAATAAAAATTCATCCAGTTATATATGCTATAAAATGTGTGATGATTTTGCAAAAATTTTTGTTTGTGAAAGATATGATGATTACAGAGTGATTCTTGCAAGCAGAGAGAATTATAAAGAAACAATAAAATCTTTATACGAAAATCAATAGAAACAAGTTTTCTCTTCACTTTTTAAACAAAAGATGTTATACTTAAATCATGAAAATTCTGTCTCCTGTTGGAAATTTTCAAAGCTTGAAAATGGCTGTTTATTATGGTGCTGATGAAGTGTATCTCGGTGTCAAGGATTTCAACGCCAGAAACAATATAGAAGGATTTTCTGTGGAAGACCTTGACGAAGTTGTGTTTTTTGCACACATTAACAATGTCAAAATAAACCTTGCAGTAAACATATTGTTTCGGGATGATGAACTTTCTCGTGCAGTGGAACTTGTTGTAAAAGCATATAATAAAGGTGTTGACAGTTTCATTGTGCAGGATTTAGGATTGGCATATTTGCTCCATAAATTTTACCCTGAAATCGAAATTCATGCAAGCACACAAATGGGGCTTCACAATCTAGAAGGAGTCAAACAAGCGGAAAAGTTAGGATTTAAAAGAGTTGTTCTCGCAAGAGAAACACCGCTTGATGAAATCAAAAGAATAAGAGAAAACACAAAAGTTGAAATAGAATACTTTGCACAAGGTGCACTTTGTGTTTGCTTTTCTGGAAACTGTTATTTGAGTTCTTATCTTTGTGATGCGAGTGGAAATCGTGGGAAATGCAAACAACTTTGTCGCCTTCCATATGAATTGCAAAAGGATGGAAAAACTTTGAAATCCGGTTATCTTCTTAGTGCAAAAGATTTCAATATGTTACAAAGACTTGATGATTTGAAAAATGCTGGTGTTGATGTTTTGAAAATTGAGGGTCGTGCAAGAAGACCTTTTTATGTTGCAATGACAACAAAACAATATGCTCAAGCATTGAAAGGAGAAAAAACAAATCAAGAAGATTTAAAACTTGCTTTCAACAGAGAATATACGGCTGGTTATTTTGACGGAAACGGAAAAATCATTTCCCATTACAACAATCACATTGGGGTTGAAATTGGAAAGGTAACAGCAGTGAAAATTGGCAAGAAGTTTAATGAGGTTTTCTTTAGTTCAAACAAAGAATTGTCTCAAAAATCATCAATAAAACTTTTCAATAAGCAAAAAGAAGAAGTGAGCACAATTGCGCTTTTTGATTTGAAAAAAGTTGACAAAAATTTGTATGTAACAACCACCACTCAAAAAGCAGGAAAAGACAATTTTGTTAATTTGATTTCTGATTTTGATTTGGAGCAAACCATTTTAAAATATTCAAAGAACGCAAGTTTGGATATTGTGGTGAAAGCATTTGCTGGCAAAAAACTTTATGCTGAGACTGAAATACTGGGACAAAAAATATTATTCAAGGGAGAGGTGTTGGAAAAAGCAAAATCTCAACCAATGCAACAAAGTGACATTGAAAAATGTTTTGAGAAGAATGAATATTTTTGTCCACAAATTTCTTTTGAAACCGATGGTATTTTTGTATCAAAATCAATATTAAATGAGTTTAGAAGAAATTTCTATACAACTTTAAAATTGTTTGTTTTAAACAATGAAAAGCACAATTTGGAACTAAAAAACATTTCTTTAGAAACAGAAAATGTGGAGATATTTGGCGATTTTGAAATTGCAGAAAGAGTGCGAAAATTTGCTCATAAAAATGTCATTTATTCCCCTGAGATTTATGACAAACGAGACATTTTGGCATTTAGAGAAATATGTAAAAAAGAAAATAGAAAGATGTATCTTGATTTGCCAAATTTCGCTCTGAAAAAAGATATAGCAAAACTTCAAAATATAGTTGAGAAAAATAATATACCTGTCATAGTAAACAATCTTTATGGTCTTGATTTTGAGTGTGAAAAAATTGCTGGCGGAGGACTAAATGTTTTCAACAAAACCACAGTTTCTTATCTTGGTTTGCCAGTAATTTGTGCAGAGGATTGTTTTGTAGCAAAAACAAATTTCCCTTACATGACTTTGAGACATTGTCCTTTCAAATGTGACCTTGGAGTAGGTTGTGATAAGTGTCCTTATTCTGATGGTTATGCACTCAAGATGCAGAATGGAAAAGTTTTAAAAATAAAGAGAAAAAAACTTTCGACATGTACATTCTATTTGACTGATTAAAGTAAAAAAAGTAGCAACAATTTCTGCTACTTTTTTATTTTGAAACTTAAACCCTTATAACAATTCAATGCCAAGTTTTTCACATTCTTGAATGGTGTCTTTGTCCCAATATGATGCTTGAACTTCTCCAATGTGAGCTCTTGCTAGTAACAACTGACACAAACGGCTTTGTCCAATTCCTCCTCCTATTGTCAAAGGCAAACTTTCATCAACAATTGATTTGTGAAAATCATATTGCAAGCGTTCTTGTTTTCCAGCTTTTTCAAGTTGAGAAAGAAGGCTTTGTTTGTCAACTCTGATACCCATACTTGAAATCTCAAGGGCTATATCAAGCACTTCATGATAAAACAATAAGTCTCCGTCAAGAGTCCAATCGTCATAGTCGGGTGCACGAAGGTCATGTGGTTGTCCATCGCTGAGTTTATCTCCAATTTGCATTATGAAAACGGTTTTATATTTCTTTGTGATTTCATGTTCACGTTCTTTTGCTGACAGTGTTGGATAAAGATCTAAAAGTTGTTGACTAGTGATGAAATAAACTTCGGGACATAATTTAACACCATCAAATCCTTTTGTTTTTAAATAATCACTTGTTTTGATGATCGCTCCAACTATTGATTTTACTGTTTCTTCCAAACAAGCAAGTGTTCTATCTTTTTTCAATATGATTTTCTCCCAATCCCATTGGTCTACATAAATAGAATGTGTTTCGTCCATTTTGTCATCTCTTCTTATCGCAGTCATGTCCGTGTATAGTCCTTTGTGTGGTTTGAAACCATATTTTTTAAGAGCATATCTTTTCCATTTTGCAAGACTTTGCACAATTTCGAGTTCTCTTCCATCTTTCAAGATGTCAAAAGAAACTTTTCTTTCAACTCCACTCAAATCGTCTTGAAGCCCAGATTCTTTTGTCACCAACAAAGGGGCAGAGATTCTGATAAGGTTCAGTGCTTTTGCGAGTTCTCTTTCAAATTTGTCTTTGATAAGTTTTATATATTTTTGTTTTTCTAAAACACTTATTTCAGTGTATTTTTCTTTTATAAATTTCATTGTTTTTCTCCTTAAATCAAATAAATTTGTCTAGATAGACTTGTGGATAATTTTTCTTTATGGAAAATTATCATAACCATTTAAAATATTATTATCATCTTCGCCAGCTACGGCATTAAATTTTTTCATATTAATCTCCAAATAAAAAAGATACACTTTGTGGGTGTATCTTTAAAACCAAACATAGTAATAAAAAACACCCTCTTGAGTTTCAAGAGAGTGTTGATAAAATCGAATTTAAAAGTGATTAGATGTTTTCAACAACAAAAATGAAACCCATATAATATGCGTTTGAATTATTATTGTTGTTATTATTAAACAATCTAAACATATTTCCTCCTGTTTGATTTGTTCATATTATATGACACAGGATCGCGTTTGTCAAGAATTTTTTTAAATAAAAAAGCAATCCAACTTTAAAAAGTTTGGATTGCTTCATAATGGCGGAGCGAATATGATTGTTATCAATTACTAAGCAACTCCACAACAATTTTACAAGTTAGAGATATAACTTTGTTTTCGACATTTAAGTTATAGATATAATCGACATCTAACATATACTGCCCATCTATGTTTACTTGTCCTAAAAAAGTTTCAGTATCGATGTTTTCATTTTCATAAACTAACTGAAAATTAACGCCAACATCTTGTGCTACTTCATAAGAATGTGCAAGAGCTTCCAAACCTATATCAGTATTATCAATTTCAATACTATAAAAATTGAAAACATGAACAAAAGTTTCTTCTTGATTTTCTATGCTTAAATTAAATTTATCCAAAGCATTTTTGTATTCATTAAAAACATTTTCTAATTCATTTCCCATATAATGAAAAGTTGCATTTCCAGAACCAGTATTACACTCCGTCCAAGAGCCACCACCATCATTAATTGTATATTCTATTGTTGCATAATTACCTAAATATTGAAGAGTAGCATTGTCAAGTGTGGTAGAAATAGTCATAAGTTCATTATTTAACCTATCTATTTCTAAATTAAGGTTATCAATTTCATTAAGCAAACTTGAAATTTCGTCGTTTAAACGCATAATCTCATCATCATAAAAACGAATATCGTCATGCAATCTCATAATTTCATCATTAAGCATAAAGATTTCATCATTCAACATATCAATTTCTTGCCTATATTGTTCGATTCGGTCATCATTCATTATAAGGTCATCTTCAAGCATTCTTATTCTATCTTCATAATAGGTTCTTTCCATAACTAAATTATTGATTTCATTATTCAAGTTATCAATATCCATAAGCAAGTTATCTCTTTCTTGAATAATGTTATCTCTGTCATTAGTTAATGCTTGCATTTCAACTGTTGTATTTTCAAGTTGAAGCATAAGATTGTCTTTTTCTTCAATTACTAATTGGTATTCTTGCTGTGGTACTGCTCCTAAAATGCTACAAACAAAGGTCCGAAAGTCTTTATTAAGCATTCCAAACCCAAAAATAGCTCCAAGAACAATAGCCAGTCCACCAATGAATGCCATTATATTTCTGAAAATAGCCATTTAATTTCCTCCTTTATTTATTGATTTTTTGTCACAAAGTATTCAACTTTGTAAGCAGTGTTCGAGTTAAAGGTAAAGTTTGCTATATCACTTAAATAGGTGATACTTGAATCATCTCTATCGGTAAATCTTAATTGCAATGTGTATTCTTCACCCGAAACTAAATTGCTTGCAGTCCAAGTGTCGCTACAAGCACCAGTGACTTGATGGGTGTGGTCAAATGTTTCCATAAGTTTTCCATCTTTGTCATAGATTACACAGGTCACGAGATACACTTTTGCACTTGAAAGAGTTTCACGAATGAGAGTCACATTTGATGTTTCGCTATACAAACTGAAACGATTATTAGTTGTTCCGTTAGTAGTTACTTCAATATCAAATGTAAGTGGATCATCTGCACCAAGTGCGTAGTTAAATAGCATAACTTTATCTGTTGAGTTAATTGTAAGTTGTCCTGTCACACTTGCAAAAATTAGTTGTTCTGACAAGATTGTATAGTCATAAGTTCCCATTTCAACAAGAGTGCTTTTGTATTCGTTCAAATCACTGTTTGAATTGAAAACAAATTGATATGTGTTCTTGTCATTAGACAAAATAATTCTCACAGGGTTGGTTGCCAAATCAATCAAACTTGTGTCTATTGTGCCTATTGGATTAAGCCCAACAGAAGCAACAGTGAAGTTGTCAAGATAATAGTAAGGGAATGTGATTGTGCTGGTGTTGTCTTTCACGGTGAATGTGCCTCTAAAATTGTCAAAAATCAGTGCTTCGCTGTCGATAAGATAATTCCAAGTTGCATCTTTATTTACCAAAATCTCAACACCAGAATTGAGTTTGTCAACACTATCAATCACAACGGTTTTAGTAAGTCCTAAATCTTGACAAGTAAAACTGATATTGATAGGGGACATCATAAGGTCAATCTTTGATAGGTCACTATTGTTTGTGTCTATAAAGTTGACATTAAGTTTTGAATATGAGTATCCAGGTTGAACTTCTTCGACTTCGACTTTGTCTTTGTAATCATCATCTTCTTTCAAAGTGTCAACATAGTCCTCATTTTTAGTTGTCGAATTTAAGGTAGTGTTGCCTTTGACATAATTCAAATCAACTGCAATGTTGCAAAGATACACACCATAGAACTCTGCACCATCATATTCAGCCTGTTTTGAAGGACTGATAGGATAGTTAGGTTGGAGTGCTGTTGGAATAGGCAAACACAAACAAGAAGAAGTGTCAATAAGTTTAGTTGTGTTATATTGTTCGCCTTTTATTTGCTCGTAAAGGTAGTTATAGAAAGAGTTAATTTTCACATAACCTGTTGAGCCTGTGCCTATAAGTTCCACATCTCCAAACTTAATAAAGTGAGAAGTTATGTTTTGTCCTGTAAGTGTTGCCACATTAGACAATGCATACTTATATGCCTCATCTTTATTTGTTCTAAAAGTGTATTGCCATACAAGAAAGTCTGGTGTTTGTCTTGAAACAGAGAGTAAGTTATCGTGTTTTTGCCATACAATCCAGTTTTGTGAGATTGTATAATTAGGTTCTTCATCTCGATTATCAACCCATTTGAAACTGTCTGTGTTGTAGGCTAAAAACCACTTAATACCTGTCATTTCTGCGTGCATATTCATAATGCCGTCAAGGATAAGTCCGTCTGATGACTTATAGAAAACTGCATTTTGATATATTCCACCGTCATAGAAACTAAACACCACATACGAGCCATAGTCATAGCATTTTAGGTCAATGATTTGGTCAGCGTATGATGGGCATTCGTTGTCATCTTGTGCAATTTGAATTTGCTCAAAAGTAAAACCACCATTTGTGTTTTTCCAGTTGTCCTCTATGGTCGAAGTTATATTGTCAATCTGTTCTTGTGGAGTTGGTGCAGCACTAGCCGATGCCGAGAAGAATTGATTTTGAATAACACCACCACAAACTGCCGTTATGATAAAAATTGCGACATACAAAAGCGTCATACTTTTATCCTTAAAGACAGTGTTTTTCAAGATTAAAACAATGATAAGAGCAACCACGAGTCCTATTACAACACCAATGATATAATTTGCCATGTTTTTACTCCTTTTCATTAAAATTAAAAACAGGCACAGCTTCTCACTATGCCTGAAATCTTGCGATTTTTTATTCATTGATAATGATAAACATTATCTCATAAGCATATTGAGAAGCGATTTGTCTGAACTTCTAAATGGCTTAATGTTGCATTCGTAAACTTCGCCATTTTCATCAACGGAACGAACAGCATAAGTGTTGCCTTTAATAACATTTCCACTTGCTTCATCTTTGATTTCATAAGGATTTACAACAAGTTCTGCACTGTTTTCATCCCCAAAAACGATGTCAAGCACTGTGTATCCGCCTTTGTCTGGTGGAGTGATTAAAACTCTCACATCTTTTCCACGAATATTGCCTTTGATGAAATAACTGTAATAAGATTTTCCGTTCTTCTCAAATGTTTCTCTTTCAACCATAATTTTGTTTTCTTTCTTCGCCATTATCTTTTTCCTCCTTTAAGTTTTGTTCCTTTTCTCTTGAAAACTTTTTCGCTTCGGCTTTTGAATAGCCTGCATCCATAGCAGATTTGTATCTATACATACCTGCATGGTCGCTTTGACATTGAAGATATCCAGAACGAAGACCTGCCTCATAATCGGTGAGTTCTTTGCCTTCCTTTTGCCCTCTTTGATGGACTTTTGCTCTGCGTTCTTCGGCGTAATTTTTTGCTCGTTTGTTTGGAACAAACCAGCGTCTAACATTTTCTCTTGCCATTAAATAATTCTCCTTTTAATTTAAAATTTTTGTGTCTTAAAAGACTATTAAGTTGTAATGTAATCAAACGAAGGACTTTTTTAAAACAACTCGTTTCTGTGCAATATTTTGCATAGGTGGCCACCTTTACGAAATTTCACGCAAAAGAAATTCGCCATTTACTTTGCCTTGCTTTTGATTACACTGCAATTATAGAAAAAGGGCATGAAAAAATGAATGAACTAACTCGTAGTCCATTCATACTTTACTCGTAATTTAATTAGCTTTAGATGAAATAACTTAATCTTTTATAGTAATAACTATTAATAAATTTTGCTGATTTTCCAATTCTTTTGCCCTTTGCGTATTGTTATATATCCAATTTCTTTTAGTAATTCAAAACCGTTTAACAAATATGGTTTTGAATTTTTTGGAATATCCAAATTTTGAGTTTTACATTTGTTAAATTCTTCATCAAATGAACATAAAAGATTGGCAAGTTCATTGTTAATAAATAGTTTGCGATTATCTTTAATTATATTTATAATTGTTAATTTCAAATCGTCAGTTTCAGGTTTTAATTCTAGCAATTTTTTAAGTATATTGACATTTTCTATCTTTGTATTTTTAATTTTGTTTAACAAGTCTTCTGTATATAATTTCCCTGCTGAATCTTTATACCAAAAATTAACTAGGTCGCCAAAGTTGTTAATAAAATGATATATTAAATTACTATCTTCTAAATTACATATCAAGCAAGACAACAAATCGTTAGTGAATTGTAATTTGTTTTCTTTTACTAAACGCAAATAGTCATCTGGAGATACTCTTATAAGAGCAATGTAGGAGTTATAGCAATTTTGTAATTTGTTAAAATTTTCGACATCAAATTTCAAAAAGCCATTTTCTATTAGTCTTCGAATGTTGATATCTAAATTTTTATCTACTAATTCTTGTATTTGCAAATTAGTCACATTAAACTTTTTAGCAATATCTATATTGTTTTCGTTTGATAAAAGTTTAGGATATACAACTCTTTTTTCAAATTCCTTAAACTTTGGATCGTCAATTAATTCATCTAAAAAATCAAACTTAATATTATTAAAAACATTTTTGGAGAAATATTCAGAAAAGTTTTCATCTTTTAAAATTTCTGCTATCTTAAAGATATTTTTAATATCCATTTCAATCTTCATGTTTTCAACAATAAACTGTAATATACTTTTATCAGTTATCTCATTCAATACATATGAGAAAGTTGCTTTTTCTATAAAAGTCTTTTTATCATCAATGCTTATTTCACTTTGCATAATCAAGTCAATATTTTGCGTCTCAAACTTTTGTTCTTTAAATATAGATAAGAGTTTACAGATGTTTTCTATGATACTAGATTTAATATTCTCATTTCCTTTACTAATAAAACTATTTAAACAATAAGATTCATCTTCTTCATTATAAATTCGCTTACTAATATTTACAATATTTGAATAATTATATGCAAACGCATTATTTTCTTCAATCTTTTTTAAAGACAAAGAATCTAATGTGTTAACAAAATTTAAATTTATCTCACCTAAAGAACAAATATTTTGAATTGTGTTATCATTTATATTTACTCCTTGCCAATTTGAATATGAGTTGATAATATCCAAAAGTTTTTGTTTATTATCTATAGTCAAAGTTGATAAATCGCTTTCATTTATTAAAATATTAAAAATACTATTTTGTTTTTCAATATCTAAGATACCAATCACTTTTTCAAATGCTGGAATAAAATTACATGATACTGCGAAATTATGAGTCAAAAAATTGCATCTATCAATGCCTTGAGTCTTTAAGTATTCTTCAAAGAATTGAATCACTTTATTATCCTCAGTATTAAACAAATCAGTTATTTCTTTTATATTTTTTTTGTTATCAAAAACGTAATTTACTAAATCTAAATTTAATATTCTAGAATACTTAAACCTAAAAGCTGGAATATTTTGAACAACTTTTGACACCTCGCTTAAAGGATATGAGTAATTGTTTTGTATCGTAGTATTATCCTCATTATCTACATTATACCGAACAAAAGCACCATCATTTTCAAGGAAATATGATTTTTTTTGTGTATCATAATATTTATAGAAATCAGCTTCAATATATCCTCGTGTTAAGCATATTTTTAAAAATTCATTATTTAATTCATTACAATTGTTTTCTTCCATAAATTGCTGTATTGACATATTCATAATTTTGTTTTTTTCACTTCGCAATTTATTTATTTCAAGTCTTAAATTATTTAACGAATCTTCATTTGATAGTTCAAGTGAAGAAATGCAGTCATTAAAGGAATTATGAAAAGCTGCATAACAATAACTTTCTATTTCATTATAATCTAGATACTTACTTCGAGAGTATCCATTTGATGTAAAATGTATACTATATGATTTTCCAAATTCTATTTTAGTGCATTGTGTTGCATCAATATTAATTGTGTTCCCACCATAATAATCATGTCCTTTTTCCCAAAATATTCCCTTAAGAAATATCTTAAATAAATCTCTAGTTAAAAATTGTGTTTCCGAGCGATTTCGTAATGATTCTTCTTTTTTTACCAATTCACTATCAATTTCTTTTGTTTTATCGTCTTTTAAAAATCTAATAATTTGAAAAGCGTAATTTAAACAAGCGTTATTTTTTGAAAGTTTATTATAATCAAAATAATATAAATTTTTATAAATAGAGAATGCATACATTTTTATCAAGTCTTTTGTTGTAAGGCTAGATTTATCAAATTTACTTAATAAATTGTCAAAATCTTTTTCTATATATACGCTTAGTCTAGAATCGACAATAAATTTAGACATATCAAGAGCAAATTGATCTATCAAAGAATTATCTTGGTTTTCAATATTAACGTTTTTTAATATATCACTTATTTTTTTCTTTAAACTTTCAGAAGTAACAAAAGGAGTAACTGTAATTATATTGTCAAAGAATTTTGATCTTTCTTCATAATCTGCGATGATACTATCAGACACACAGTATACAAATGTGATTTTGCCTCTTATATCAGGAGAGTTGTTTAAAATAAAGTTTAGCTCCCTTAATTTATTAAATATATTTAAATTTGGCAATCTGTCTAAATCTTCAAAGTAAACAATTTTTATGCCACTTCTTTTGAAAATATAAATAATTTCATCAGTATATTTATTTAAAAGGCTATCATTTAAACTATTGTCGTTATCTAAAGCACTTAATTCTATTGTGTCAACTCTTAATGATTTTATTCTGAAAATTAAAGGAATGAGTAAAAGAAAAACTATTCCTGCAACAACACTTAATCCCAAAAATATTTTATCAACAATATAATTAAATGTCCACAATAAAGAAAATTGATTTAGCAGATATATAGTGCTAAACAACAGTGTAAAAACAAAAGAAATAAGTGCAGATATTTTATAAGGGAAGCGAGTTGATACTCTTTTTATTTTTGAATCAGGTAACTTATTTTGTTTAACACCGAATAAAAATTGTTGAAATAAGTTTTTTTCTATTTCTCTGTTTATCTCTTTTTCCTGTTCTCCTAATTGGATTTCTCTGATTTCTCTAAAATTATTTAGTTCTTCAAAACTTTTTCTGATTTTTTCTCTTTCCGGATTTAATTCTTCAACTTTTCCCTCTGGAGTTTTAATATTCCTATTTTGATCTTTTGATTTATTTTCATCGCCATTCAATTTTAATTGCTTTTCATTAACTATATTAAAATTAGCCAAAGAGATTGTGAGAGATGGAATGATTTGCTTAATTTTAAGTTTAGAAATATCATTATTAAATTTTTCATAATCTTTATCGCCTTCCTTTGAATGCTCAAAATCATCGAGCAATCCAATTGCATACTTGTTATTGTAAGTCCATTGATATGTTTTGATAAGACTGCTTTTGCCTGAACCAAAAATTCCAGCAACTGCAATATTCTTCTCGTCTGGATTTTCAATAGAAAGTTTTAATCTTTTACAATTTTCTTCATTTCTTTTAAAGTCAATTTGTGGTGTTGTTTTATTCATAAAGTCCTCTCTTTATAGAGAGTATATCATTTTTAGAGTTTTTTTGCAATAAATGACAAGAAATAAAAAAACTGCACTGATGCAGTTTAATTATTTATATCTTCTTGTGTAAAGTGTTGAATGAACACGCTTGCCATTGACACAATCTCTGTCTTTGAAAATGTATTCAAACTCTTTGTCAAGTTGTTTGTTGCGAAGATAATAAGTGTCTTTGCTGTAAATTCTGCTATTGCCACATTTATCATATTCAAGAAATACATCTTGTTTGACTATATACTTTTTCGTGCGATAGACATTTGTTGCGTTTTCTAAAAAATCAAATGATTTCATTTACTTTTCCTCCTTATCGATATTTGTTTTGAAAAATTTAATTAGTTGGCTATTAAGTTTTGAAATATACTCAACTGAATACCCTAGTTTATCCGAAAGTGATTCTTGTGTGTTATTTTCAAGATATAGTGATACATACAAATCATAAAGTCTTGGTGGTGCAAGACGAATCAAAGCGTTATAATCATCTATCTTTTTCAAAATTGAATTTTCTCCAACACTTGCAGATGCTTTTTCAAACATTGCTTTACGAGAGTAGTAATATCTTATATCTTTCAAATCTTCTCTGATTTTTGCTGTTTCCATAATATTCTCCTTTTATATTTAAATTTTTTCTGCAAGTAAAGAAAAACCTCTACAAGCAGTTTGTTCCTATAAAAATAGGACTTTAACTGTTCGTAGAGGACTTCGACCTTTGACACGAACCTTGCCTATATCGTATTGAGCAAAGGATTTACATAAGTGCTATTTCAACTTGACCTTACTGTGCAATATAGACGAATGATTTTTATCTTTTAATGATTTTCATATAAGTTTCTTTTTGCGAATGCTCTTTTTCAAACACAGTTGTTTTACATACTTTGCAAGTGCCTTTATATGCACCATTATTGCAAATATCTAAATTCATATAGTTTGAACAACTTGGGCATTTAATCTTCTTTTGCTTTTTCGGCAGATTTCCCATAATAATCGTTCTCCTTTTTCCCTTATTAAATTTAACTCATTACTTTTTATTAGGTTGGGAACTCCTAAAACAAAGCTTAATCTTTTGGTTATATTTAATAATGTGAAACGGGGCAGGCTCACAATTATTAACAAAATTATTGAATGTCTTTAATAACCTTAATTGCAACACCTTGAATAGCAATGGAGTCAAAATACATATCTTCCATATTCTTATTTTCAGGGTGCAACCTGACTTTTCTTTTCTTCCTATCTATATAATAGCGTTTCAATGTGGCTTCATTGTCAATGAGGGCAACAATGATTTGACCCTGCTCGGCAGTTTCTTGCTTACGAATAATGACATAATCTCCATTGTTTATGCCAGCATCTATCATACTGTCTCCATTTGCTTGAAGAATAAAGAATTCGCCATTTCCCAAAAACTCTTTTGGAATAGGAAGATAACACTCGATGTTTTCTTCTGCAAGCAGTGGACTTCCACAAGAAATACTACCAACAACAGGTAAATTGTTTACAGAATTGTTAGTTTTTGCCATTTTGATTGTCATAATACCACGACTGCCACCATTGTTTTTGACAAGATTTTTCCTTTCCATTTCGTTTAAATATTCGCCGACACAACTCTTTGAAATTTGCAAAGCATCTGCAATTTCTCTGATGGTCGGCGATCTTCCGTTTATAGAATAGGAATTATCTATAAACTTTAAAATTTGTTCCATTAAATCTAAATTTTTTGTTCTCATAACTATAAATTCCTTGTCTATCACGGACATTTGTCCACGATAGGAAGATTATAAAACATTTATTTTTTAAAGTCAACCCCTTTTAACAACTTTTTCCAAATTTTTAGGGTGGAACTTCTGGACGGACATTTTTGTCCTTATAGTAGTTCCTTATCTCTAATTCTAATAGAGCAATAAAGTTATCATAGTCTTTTTTAGGAATTAAAGATACTTTGATTAAACCATTTGCTCTTATCTTTCTTGCTTGTGAATTTTTAATTTTCATTTCAACCTCCATTTGCTGTTTACAACACAATATAGCGAGTTTGAATGGAGAAAGGAATGAACAAAGTTAGACTTTATCCGTAGTTTACAAGTACTTTACATAAACTTTATATAGACTTCACATAAACTTTTCTTTATTGAAATGAATAAACTTGAACTAACTTGTTTTTTCTTGCAAGAGAAATTTCTCCTTTGTCAGTAGGTTGGCTTTCTCTTTTTTTTGAGAACGAGAGTATATCAGAGAATGCCTTGTTGGCAAAGGAAAAAAATATTGCTTAAACCATAAAAATGAAAAATTTAAAAGACAATATTTTTTTCTTTTTCTTTGTCAACTGCACCATTCCCTGATTTTTGGTAGGTGTCAAAAAAATGACAAAGGAGAAAATATATGTTTAGAAAACAAGTTAGAAAAAGATTAAGTAAGTTTAAGTTGAAATTAAGTTTAATCTTTAACTTTCTTACTTATTCTAAAAAGACTACGAGTAAAGTAAAAGCCGTGTTTATAACTTTTCATTCTCATTTTTTAAACAAAATATTATTCTCCAATCAAAACAAAATTTTGGAGGTTAAAGAATGAAAACAGCAGTTATTTACGCAAGATATTCAAGTGACAGTCAAACCGAACAATCTATAGAAGGTCAACTTCGAGTTTGTCAACAATATGCAAAAAATAACGACATTGTGATTGTTGGAACATATATTGACAGGGCAATGACAGGCACAAACGATATGCGACCAGACTTTCAACGAATGATTAAAGATAGCAATAAGAAACAATGGGACTATGTACTTGTGTATAAATTAGATAGATTTTCAAGAAACAAATATGAAACAACAATTCACAAGCATACTTTAAGCAACAATGGAGTTAAAGTTATCTCTGCAATGGAAAACATACCTGACACACCAGAAGGAATAATTCTTGAAAGTTTGCTTGAGGGTATGAACCAATATTACTCGGCAGAACTATCACAAAAAGTCTTGCGTGGACTTAATGAAAGTTATCTTAAAGGGAATTTCACAGGTGGCAACCAAATTTACGGATATGATGTTGTGGATAAAAAGAATGTTATCAACGAAAACGAAGCATCGGTAGTTAGAGAAATTTTTACAAAGTTTGCCCAAGGATTTACAGGAGTTGATATTGCAAAAAATCTACAAACTCGTGGAATAAGAACAAAGAAAGGAAAATATATCACTGATAAGGCAATCTACAAGATAATTCAAAACACAAAATATGTTGGCAAAGTTAAACATGGCGACACGGTTTATACAAACATTTATCCAGCAATCATTGATGAGCAAACTTGGCAAAAAGTTCAAAATATTAGAAATGCCTACAAACACGCACATTGCAGAAAGCAAGATAAATACAATTATGTTTTATCTGGAAAACTTATTTGTGGATATTGCAAACATAAGATGATAGGTGAATCTGGTAAAGAAATTGATAAGGTAATTAAATATAGATACTACTCCTGCTTAACAAAGCGAAGACGTAAAAAAGAAAAATGTGAACTAGCAATTATCAAAAAAGAGCAACTTGAAAAAGAAGTGATGAATATAACCTGGAAGGTTTTATCAAATAACAACAATCTTAAAACTATTGCAAAAAGCATATTGAACTATCACGAAAAAGTTTCAAGAGCAGAGTCAAACTTAAAATCTCTTGAAATGCAACGAGCATCATATCTTAAAGCATCTCAAAACTTAATAACTGCTATTGAGCAAGGAATCATAACTGAACAAACAAAGGTTAGACTTAAAGAACTTGAAGCACAAATATCTCAACTAGATTTTGATATTGAACAAGAAAAACAAAGGAATTATACTTATCTAACAGAAGAACTCATAATCAATTACTTCAAAGGTATAATATGTGGAGATATAGAAAATATAGACATTCAAAAAAGTATTGTAAAAACTTTTATTCGAGAAATTTTAGTTTACAACGATGAAATAATCATAGTTTATAACTTTACTGATCCATTACCTTCAAAAAATCCCATACCAGATAACATTGTCGAATTAGAACAAAAGGCAATAGATAAACTCGAACTGCTTAGCGAAGATGATATCAATAAAAGTGTCGACTTATCATTCTTCTGTTCAAATCAATATTTTGCAGTTAAATCAAAACGAAACAAAAAAGCATAGAGAACATCAAAACTCTATGCTATTTTTATGCTAAAAATAAGGCAAAATTTGAATATTTCAAAAGTGCCTAATTCCCTTTAAAAAACGCACCAAAAGGCATTTGGTACGTTAAAAGAATCGATGGCGGAGAGTTAGGGATTCGAACCCCAGGAGGCTGTTAACCTCAACGGTTTTCAAGACCGCCGCTTTCGACCGCTCAGCCAACTCTCCACGTGCTATTTATTATACATATTTTTTTTGTTTTTGCAAGCATTTTTTATAAATTTCTTGAAAAAGCAAAAAGATTGTTATGCTTTTTGCTTTTCACAGAACTTTTGATATTCTTTCCAAATTTCGTCAGCCAAGGTTTCAACCGTTTTATAAGAACTGTCAATTACCAAATCATAGTTTCGTGGGTTTGAAATATCAACGCCATAAATCTTTTTGTATCTTTCATCTTCAAGCCTTTGTCGATTTAAAACAGATCGTTTGACTTCTTCTGCTGAAGTAAATTTTTCTTTCCCTTCCCTGTCGGAGCTAAGCATTCGTTCGACAAGCACTTTTTCGTCCTGCAGATTGACATAAACCTTGTATGATTTTGGAACAAAATGCCAAGCTAGACGGCTGTCAAAAATTATTTTTTGCCCCTCAAGTTCTTTTCCAAGTTCTGCAGTTTTATTGTCTATAAAAAAATCATAAGAAGGGTCTTTCATACACAATGCATTAAATTCTTCTGCACTTAATCCTCTACTTTTGGCTTCGTCTTTAAACATGTCGCCCACACCTATTCTGCGAAAACCATGTTTTTCTGCAATCATTTTTGCTATACTGGACTTTCCACTGCAAGGCATGCCAGTGATTGTGATAATCATATCGTCCCCCTTTATTGCGAACTATTTTAACATAAAATTTTTTTAATAACAAGAAATTTGCCATTATATATTTTATATGCGACATTTGTAAGTTTTTGTTTTTGCATTTTGAATAAAACTGTTGAGATTTTTTGGTAAATGTGCTAAAGTATATATGAAAAAGGAGAATATAATAATGCGCTCATGTGAAGGAACAGGGAAAAATATCGAACAAGCAATCAACAATGCATTGTTGGAACTTAAAGCATCAAGAGAAGATGTTGATATTAAAATTTTGAGTGAAGGTGGCTTTTTGAAAAAAGCGAAAGTTTTGGTTTCAATTTCAGAAGACGCTTTGGACAAGTATGAAAAGAGAGAAAAATTTAGAGAAGAACTTACAAAAGAAGAACCAGCCGATGAGGATTTTGCGGAAGTTTTTGTAAAACAAAAAATCGAAAAAGTTGAGGCTATGCCAGAGAAGAAAAACGGTGGAGTAAAAATTTTTACAGATGAAGAATACATTGTGTCAACTCCTGCTGTGAAAGAAGAAAACGAAACAAAAGAAAAGCAAGAAAGAAAATTGACCGTGGAAGAATTTTTACAAGGCGTTTTGAAATCTTTGAAGCTTGAAGGAACTGTCGAAAAAACAGAAGATGAAAGATTTGTTCGTTATCATTTGAGTGGCGAAAACTTGAATGATTTGATTGGTCACCACGGAGAATGTATGCTTTCATTGTCATACCTTATGTCTTTAGTTTGCAAATCAGAAGAAAAAAAGAGAGTCGTTTTGGATATTGAAAACTATCGTGAAAAGAGAAAAGAATCACTGACGGCTCTTGCAAAAAGAATCGCAGACAAGGTGGCAAAAAGTGGAAGATATTACAAATTTGAACCTATGGATGCAAGTGAAAGAAAAATTATTCACACTGCACTTCAAGATGATGACAGAGTGACAACTTTGAGCAAAGGCGAAGAACCTCGTAGATATCTTATGGTTTTCCCAAGAGAATATAAAGACAGAGACTAGTCATCTAAAAAAAGAATAAAAACAAATAAAAATCAAGCATAAATCATGTTTGATTTTTTCTATTGTTTTTGTTATAATACTCAACATGAAAGAAGATAACATAGTTTCAATTTCAACTCCTCTTGGAAGAGGTGCTATATCAATCGTAAGAATAAGTGGACAAGACAGTTTGAAAATTGCCCTCCAACTTTTTTCTGCGCAAAATTTAAGCACTGAAAACATAAAGCCTAGATTTATGTATTTTGGGAAACTGAAGTTGGAAGATGAAACTTTTGAAGAGTGTTTGATGGTGTATTTTAAAGCACCGTTTTCTTACACTGGAGAGGATATTGTCGAATTTCAAATCCATGGTGGAGTTTTGCTTGCACAAAAAGTTGTTGAAGAGTGTTTGAAACATGGTGCAAGATTGGCTGAACCTGGGGAATATTCAAAACGTGCATTTTTGAATGGAAAAATCACTTTGGATAAGGCAGAAGCAATTATTGGGGAAATCAATGCAGAGACTGAAGGAGAACTCAAAAGCAGTTTGCAGATAACAAACGGCAGGCTTGCAGAAAAAATTTTGACCGAACAAGAAAAATTGAAAACTCTTTTGGCGGAAATGGAAGTTGGAATGGACTATCCTGACGAAACGGAAGAAGCAAGACTTAAATCTGATATCAAAAAAACTTTAAAAGAAATTGAGATGAAAATTGATGAAATCTTGAATGATTCTCAAAGTGCAAAATATTTAAAGAATGGCATAAATGTCGCACTTGTAGGGAAAACCAATGTTGGGAAGAGTAGCATTATGAATGCTCTTCTTGGTGAAAATCGTGCAATTGTAACTGACATTAAAGGAACAACCCGTGACAGCATCACTGAAAGTTTTTTATATGATGGTATCAAAATAAACCTCATTGACACCGCAGGAATAAGAGAAACTGAAGATGTTGTTGAAAGTATTGGTATAGAGAAAAGTAAAGAAAGTCTTGCGAATGCAGACATTGTTTTGTTTGTTTTGGATGGTAGCGAGAAAGAAAACCAAGAGGATAAAGAGATTGAAACCATGCTTGCTGAAAAAAAAGTAATTACTATCATAAACAAAACAGATAAAAAAAGACTTATAGGACGCAAAGAAAATGAAATTGAAGTTTCTGCATTGACAAACAAAAATATAACAAATCTTAAGCAAAAGATTGTTGATATGGTTATTGAGCAAAACATTGATACCAATGCTCTTGTGTTGACAAATGAAAGACATGTAACAATTTTGAAAGACGCAAAAGTTTTGCTTGAAGAAATATTGTCAAGAGAAAATTTGACATTAGATGTAGTGTCAATGATGGTAAAAAAAGTATGGTTAACGCTTGGAAAAATTACCGGAAACACAGAAAATGAGGACATAATAAATTTGATTTTTTCAAAATTTTGTCTTGGAAAATAATTTAGAGAAAAGATATGAAAACAGATATAGAAAAATTTGATTCAATAGTTATTGGTGCGGGACATGCTGGCTGTGAAGCAGCATTGGCTTTGGCACGCACAGGAAACAAGACTTTGCTTTTGACAATAAGTCTTGACTCTATTGCATTTTTGGCGTGCAACCCTTCCATTGGTGGAACAGCAAAAGGTCAACTTGTTTCAGAAGTTGATGCTTTGGGCGGAGAAATGGGGAAAAACGCTGACAAGACTGCAATCCAAATAAGAATGTTAAACAGTGGGAAAGGTCCTGCGGTACAAAGTTTGAGAGCACAGGCAGACAAAAATCTCTACCATACGGAGATGAAGAAAACTCTTGAAAACGAGAAAAATATAACTATTAGGCAAGCAGAAGTTGACAGTGTAAAAATCGTGGGTGTTGGTGAAAAAATTGTAACAACCCATCTCGGACTTAAATATCAGGCAAAGAGCGTTGTGTTTGCAACTGGAGTTTATTTGCAAAGTGAAACTATTGTGGGACCATGCAGAGAAAAAAATGGTCCAAATGGTTTTAAAAGAAGCACAAATTTGTCAGACAGTTTGAGGGCTCTTGGAATAAAGCTCCTTCGTTTTAAAACGGGAACCCCTGTTAGAATTCATGCGAGAAGTGTTGATTTTGAAAAAATGGAAGTTCAAAAAGGTGATGAAAACATTTTTCCATTTTCATATATGACGGACAAGAAAATTGAGAACAAAGCAGACTGTTACTTAACTTACACAACAAAAGAAACACACAAAATTATAAGAGACAATCTCGATAAAGCCCCTGCAATTTCTGGAGAGATAAAAGGAATAGGACCGAGATATTGCCCTTCTATTGAAACAAAAGTTGTTAGATTTGCTGATAGAGAAAGGCACCAGTTGTTTTTGGAACCAGAATCTTTGGATACACAGGAAATGTATTTACAGGGATTTAGCACTTCAATGCCGGCTGACATACAAAAAGAAATGGTAAATTCGGTTATTGGTCTTGAAAATGCAGAGATTATGAGAGATGCTTATGCGATAGAATATGACTGCATCGAACCAACTCAACTCAAACCGACATTGGAATTGAAAATGGTTGAAGGATTGTTTTTTGCAGGACAAATCAACGGAACTAGCGGATATGAAGAAGCCGCAGCACAAGGTATTATCGCAGGAATAAATGCTAGCCTTTACAATCAAGGAAAAGGACAACTTGTTTTGAAAAGAAACGATGGATATATTGGTGTCTTGATTGATGACATAGTTACAAAAGGGACAAATGAACCCTATAGAATGATGACAAGTCGCGCAGAATATCGTTTGCTTTTAAGACAAGACAATGCGGATATGAGATTGACTGAAATAGGAAGAAAAGTTGGGCTTGTTGATGATGAAAGATATTCAAAATTTTTGGCGAAAAAAGATAAATTAAAACAACTTGAAGAAAGATTGCAAGAAAAAGTAAAAGTTGATGATAAGTTGAAAGCACTCTTTGAAGGAAATGGTGAAAATTTACCACGAGAAAGTATGCTTTTGCGTGATATTTTAAAGAGAAACAATATAGATATTTTTAAAATCAATGACACATATCATGTCTTTGATGGAGAAGATAAACTTTTACTTGATTTGATAAACATTAAAATAAAATATGAAGGCTATTTGAAACAACAGCAAGAAGATATAGAAAAGATGCTTAAAAATGAGAGTAAGATTATACCTGAAGACTTTGATTACTCCAAAGCACAAGGTTTGAGAGAAGAAGCAAAAGAAAAACTTGCTCAAATCAGACCGTTAAACCTTGGACAAGCTTCAAGAATTTCTGGTGTGTCCCCTGCTGATGTTTCTGTATTGTCTATTTTGATTAAGAGAAAGTAATATGAAAAATTTAAAAGATTTGTTTAAAAAATACAATGTTAATCTTAATGATTTTCAAATTGTTCAATTTGAAGAATATTTTTCTATGCTTATTGAAACTAACAAGGTTATGAATCTGACTGCAATAATAGAAGAAGATGACGTTGCAGTTAAACATTTTTTGGATAGTGCTTTGCCAGAAAAGTTTTTTCCACAAAATGCAACAGTAATAGATATAGGAAGTGGTGCTGGTTTTCCAGCTTTGCCACTCAAGATTGTTCGCCCAGATTTAAAAATTACTATGGTTGATTCTTTGAATAAAAGAATTGGATTTTTGAATGACGTAATTGAAAAATTAAACATTGAAGGTGCAAATGCAGTTCATTCAAGAGCGGAAGATTTTGCAAAAAACAATAGAGAAAAATTTGATGTTGCTGTCGCTCGTGCTGTGGCACCCTTAAACACATTGGTTGAATATTTGCTTCCTTTTGTTAAAGTTGGTGGTGTGTGTATTATATATAAATCTTCAAAATTGGCAGAAGAGTTGAAAGATTCTCAAAAAGCAATTGAAATTTTGGGTGCAAAAGTTGAAAGGATTGAAAAATATTATATTGCAGAAAAAGAACTTGAGCGTGAAATATTGATTTTGAAGAAAATAAAAAATACTCCACAAAAATACCCAAGAGATAAAAACAAACCAAAATTAAATCCAATTGTTTAAAATATTGTTAAAAATAAGTAAAATTTATAGATTTTGCTTATTTTTTCTTTATTTTTTTTATTTTTTTATGTATAATTTGTGTAAAGGGAAATATTATGGGAAAAATTATTGCTTTTGCAAATCAAAAAGGTGGTGTTGGAAAGACGACAACCTGCGTAAATGTTGCTACATACATGGCACTTATGGGTAAAAAAATTTTGATTTTGGATATTGACCCGCAAGGTAATGCTACTACAGCTGTTGGAATAAATAAAACAAAAGATTTGAAAACAGTTTATGATTTGATTGATGGTGCTTCTTCTTATGAAGATGTAATTCAGCCTACTATCGTTGACAATTTGTATATAATTCCTTCAACTGTTGATTTGGCTGGTGCAGAAGTTGAACTAATACAAATTCCACAGCGTGAAAAGGTTATTAAACGCATTTTGGATGAAATTAAAGTAAGTTATGACTTTATTTTGATTGATTGCCCTCCATCATTGGGACTTATTACCGTAAATGCACTGACTGCAGCAGACAGTGTACTTATTCCTATGCAATGTGAATTTTTCTCAATGGAAGGAATTACTCAACTTATGAATACAATTCGTCTTATCAAATATCACCTCAATCCAGATTTGGATATTGAAGGTGTTGTTATGACGATGAAAGATAAGAGATCGAACTTTACTAACCAAGTAAGTAATGAAATTATAAAATTTTTCAATAAAAAAGTTTATATAACAACTATTCCTAGAAATATTAGACTTGCAGAAGCACCAAGTCATGGATTACCAGTGGCATTGTATGATGCTAATTCTAAAGGTGCAGAAGCATATTTGAGCCTTGCTGAAGAAATTATGAAAAGAAATAATACTTCATTTACAAAGATTTCAAAGTTGAGAAAGATTAAGTTTAAAGGAGAGAACGATGAATAATAATAAAGGTTTGGGCAGAGGGCTTGAAGCCTTGTTTGGAGCTTTTGATAATAATGATAATTATAAAAACATAACTACTCAAAAGAAAGGGAATGATACTGGCGTTTTGGAAATTGACATAAATAAAATTAAGCCAAATCCAAATCAACCACGTAAAAATTTTGATCAAGATGCTTTAAATGAACTCGCAGCCTCAATTAAAGTGCATGGGATTGTTCAACCTATAGTTCTTAACCAGCAACCTGATGGGCAATATCTTATTATCGCTGGCGAAAGAAGATGGAGAGCTGCCAACATTTGTGGACTTAAGACTGTTCCTGCTGTTATTAAGAATTATACCGATAAACAGATTAAAGAAATTAGTATTATTGAAAACTTGCAAAGAGAGGATTTGAATCCAATTGAAGCGGCAAAAGCTATTAAAGAATTGATGGATGAATATGGGCTTACTCAAGAAACTGTTTCTGACAGAATTGGTAAGAGTCGTTCAAATGTTGCAAATACATTGCGTTTGTTATCTCTTTATCCAGATGTTATGGAAATGGTTGAGAAAGGTAAGATTTCCTCTGGACATGCTAGGTGTTTAGTTGTTATAGAAGATCCAAAAGAGCAAATTAGACTGGCGCAAATGGTTGTTTCAAAGAATTTGAGCGTAAGAGACCTTGAAAAAGCAGTAAAAGCATATACAAATCCAACAAAAAAGGTTGTAGTGAAAGAAGAACAATCTCTTGAACTCAAAGAATTGATAAATCAAATGCAAAAAACTTTTGCTACAAAGGTATCTGCAATCGGTAATGACAGTAAAGGCAGAATTTATATTGATTATTATACAAGAGATGATCTTGATAGAATAGCAGAATTACTTGAATTGTTAAATAAAAAAGAAATGACATTACAAGACTTACAAAATTATAATAAAAGACATAAATAATATTTGAAATAAAAAAATGTTTCACGTGAAACATTTTTTTATTAAGTTTTTGCCAAATATATTTGTTATTACGAACCGCGCTATTAAATTTTGCTTATTTATAGCAAAATTACATATAAATTTAACAGGCTAAAATGTTTCACGTGAAACATTTTAAAATAAATTTCTTATTGAAAAAAGTAGAAATTAATTTAATAGTAAAAGATTGACAGATGTTTGACTGATTCTATATAATATAGTGAAACTATTAATGGAGGTATATAATGAAAAGTTTGAAAGGAACAAAAACAGAGAAAAATCTTATGGATGCATTTGCTGGCGAAAGCCAAGCTAGAAACAAATATACATTCTATGCATCAAAAGCAAAGAAAGATGGATTTGAACAAATTGCAGCTATTTTTACAGAAACAGCAGATAATGAAAAAGAGCATGCAAAATTATGGTTTAAAGAATTGCATGATGGCAATATACCTGACACATATGCAAATTTGCTTGATGCTGCAGCTGGTGAACATGGAGAATGGACAGCTATGTATAAAAAGATGGCTGAAGAAGCAAGAGAAGAGGGATTTGATGTAATAGCTAGAAAGTTTGAAGGTGTGGCTGCAATAGAAAAGAGACACGAGGAAAGATATAACAAACTTGCTGAATTGGTAAAAGAAGGGAAAGTGTTTAAAAAGTCTGAAAAGAAAATGTGGATATGTAGAAATTGTGGACATGTTCATGTTGGTGATTCTGCTCCAGAAGTATGCCCTGTATGTAACCATCCAAAATCATACTTCGAAGTGTATAACGAAGAATTTTAATGGTTATAAAAACATAAATATATACACTTAATATGGAAAGAATTTAGAGTTTGTAAATTCTTAAAAATCAGTTATTATAAATATGTTGACAATGCAAATAAGAATGTGGTATTATAATACCGCAAATATATTTGCATGGTTTGGAGAGTTACTCAAGAGGTCGAAGAGGCTCCCCTGCTAAGGGAGTAGGGTTGTAAAAGGCCGCGAGAGTTCGAATCTCTCACTCTCCGCCACAAATGCGAACCGAAACTTTTGGTTCGCATTTTTTGTTGTTTTGATGTATAGAAAAAAACTATATAAATCAACATTATAATTTATATATTAAAAAATATAGATGACAGAAAACATTATTAAATTAGAATCTTATCGTAGAGAGATTCCTATAAAACATTCCTTGATATAAATTGTTATTTTTCATTATATTATCAACAGCGTTTAAAACGAGTTTTTTATGTGTACTCCAACTTGGAGCGATCAACAGATCTTTTGGCGCATCGCCAGTTATTCGATGGATTACAATATCTGGTCTTAATCTTGTAAGGATGTATATCACTTTGTTTATATATTCTTCCTTCTCAATGGGAGAGTATTGACCGTTTTCATACATTTGGGCAAGTTTTGTGCTACGAATAACGTAAGTTGAATGCAATTTTATGCCGCAAATTTTTTGTTGGTTGACAAAATTGATTATGTCGTCAATGTCTTTTTCTTTTTCGCCAGGAAGGCCAATCATAATATGAGTGCAAACATCAATTCCTCCCGCATTAAGAAGGTTGACGGCATCAACAAAATCCTGATTTGTATATCCGCGATTGATAATCTTCCCAACTTCTTCATTAACTGTTTGAAGCCCAAGTTCGACCCAAACATAGAGCCCTGTGTCTTTATAAGTTTTTAAAAGGTTGATGACTTGTTGGTTTATGCAGTCAGGTCTTGTAGCGATTGCGAGTGCAACAATTTTTTTGTCGCAGAGCGCTTCGTCATAGCGTTTTTTCAATATATTTATAGGTGCATAAGTGTTTGTAAAATTTTGAAAATAAGCAACAAATTTTTCTGCTCGTTTCCCCCTATAACTTGCCAAGTGGTTTTTCACTTGTGCTTTAATGGCGCCGTTTTTAGTGTTTTCTCCAGAACCTTTTTCTCCGCAGAAAATGCATCCACCAACTCCACATTTTCCATCACGATTTGGACACGTAAAGCCACCATCTATGCAGATTTTGAGGGTTCTTCCACCGAGTTTGTTTTTGAGATATTCGTTTAATCTGTTGTATTGTTGCATATTTTTCCTTTTAATATATAGTGTATCACAAACTATTTACAAATCAAAAATATTTCAATGTTTATCATAAAACAAAACTGGTATGACATATTTCGTCTTTATTTTTGTGAATGCATTACTTGTTGTCAAAATCTTTTTTAGGCTTTGTTTTTTCACTATTATATGTTATAATCTTCTGTAAATAAATTTGGAGACTTATAATATGGGAAATGAAATTGATTTTGAAGAATTGAAATATAAAAATCGTGACGACTTTGTTATTATTGACATTAGGGATGCGGTTTCTTTTGAGTATGGACATATTCCAGGCTCAATAAACATCCCACAGAATGAAGTTGTTGAAAGGGTAAAGAAGTTTAACGAAAAAAAAGAATTATATATTTGTTGCAAGAGTGGAATATTGAGCGAAGAAGTTGTAGAAGAATTGAATAACGCTGGTTTTAAGGCATACAATCTTAAAGGCGGTTATTTGGCATGGCTAAAGGCACATATTTATGATGCTGGGACAAATAATGTCGCAAATAATGTTGAAGAAAGCATAAGAAAAAAATTTAGAAAGTCTCTTTTTAGCAAATTTGTGAAAGCGATAAATGCTTATGATATGATTCAGCCAAATGATAAAATTGCTGTTTGTATTTCGGGCGGAAAAGATAGTATGCTGATGGCAAAATTATTTCAAGAATTGAAAGCCCACAACAAATTTCCGTTTGAAGTTGTGTTTCTTGTTATGGACCCTGGTTACAGCCCTGCAAACAGAGAAATAATCGAATATAATGCAAAAAATTTGAACATACCAATCACAATTTTTGAAACAAACATTTTTGAAAATGTTTTTAATATCGAAAAATATCCTTGCTATATTTGTGCCAGAATGAGACGTGGACATCTCTACAACAAAGCGAAAGAATTGGGGTGCAACAAAATCGCTCTAGGGCATCATTATGACGATGTTATAGAAACAATTTTGATGGGGATGCTCTATGGTGCACAAGTCCAAACTATGATGCCAAAGTTGCATAGCGCAAATTTTGAAGGAATGGAACTTATTAGACCCATGTATTTCATTCGAGAAGATGATATCAAGGCATGGAGAAATTACAACGACTTGTATTTTATTCAATGCGCTTGCAAATTTACGGATACATGTTCAAGCGAGTCTTGTTTGGTAAATGCTGATTCAAACACTGGTTCGAAGCGCAAAAAAGTAAAAGAATTGATAAAAACTTTAAAACAAGAAGATCCACAAATAGAAGGGAACATTTTCAAGAGTGTCGAAAATGTTAATTTGAGTACGGTGATTGCATATAAAGACAAAAACAATGTAAGACATCATTTTTTGGATGATTACAATTAATAAATTTTAAGCAAAAAGGTTTGAGATTAGATTCAAATCTTTTTCTTTTTTGTATATGTTTGAGATGTGAATTTTATCATTTTAGAGAGTCAAAATTTTTGCGAATAGATATGATAAAAAATCAAAATTTTTCTTAAAGTTATAAATTTATAACAACACTTGCGATTACAAAAGAGATTGAGTATTTGAGAAAATATTGAAAAATTTTTTAAATCGAGCGAAATGTGTGAATTTTATAAAAAATACCATATATAGTTATTTTTAGTTGACTTTAGCACAACATATGCTGTAAAATTGATATTGAGTAAACTGGAGATTAGAAGGGAGGAGTTATGCAAGTTATCAAAAGAAACGGAACTATTGTTGATTATGACCCAAACAAAATTGAGATTGCAATCGGCAAAGCTAACGAAGAAGTAAAACCCAAAGAAAGGGCAACAAAAAAAGAAATAAAGTTGATTTTGGAATACATAGAAAATTTGAAAAAAGAAAGACTTTTGGTTGAAGATATTCAAGATATTATTGAAGAACAACTTATGTCTTTCAAACATTATGACCTAGCAAAAAAATACATAATTTATAGATATAAGCGTGCTTTAGTAAGAAAGGCAAATACGACTGACCAATCTATTAAAGAGTTGATTGATGGTGAAAGTGAATATTGGAACACAGAAAATTCCAATAAAAACGCCAAAATTGTTACAACCCAAAGAGATTATTTGGCAGGTATTACAAGCACGGATATAACAAGAAGATTTTTGTTGCCAGAAGATATAGTAAAAGCACATGATGCAGGCATTATTCATTTTCATGATGCTGATTATTTTGCACAAAATGCTTTGCATAACTGCGACTTAATCAATCTTGAAGATATGTTGCAAAACGGAACAAACATAAATGGTGTTATGATTGAAAAACCACATAAATTTTTGACCGCAATGACAATTGCCACACAAATTATTACTGCGGTTTCTTCAAGCCAATATGGTGGGGCAACTGTTACTTTGACGCATTTGGCACCTTTTGTTAGAGACAGTTACAATAAGTATTTAGAGAAATATAAAGAAAGAAAGCTTACTCCAGAACAATGTGAGCAATTTGCTCGTGAAGATGTTGCAAAAGAAGTAAGAGATGGTGTTCAAACTTTCCAATATCAAGTAAATTCTATGACAACAACAAATGGTCAAGCACCATTTTTGAGCGTTTGCATGTATTTGGGAGAAACTGATGAATACAAAGAAGAACTTGCAATGATTATTGAAGAATTCTTGAAACAGAGAATTCAAGGAATGAAAAATGAAAAAGGTGTTTATATAACGCCTGCATTTCCAAAACTTTTATATGTTTTGGAAGAAGACAATATTCATGAAGACAGCAAATATTGGTATTTGACAAGACTTGCTGCAGAATGCACAGCAAAGAGAATGGTTCCTGATTATATTTCAGAAAAGAAAATGAAAGAACTCAAAATTGACAAGAATGGAAATGGAAATTGCTATCCTTGTATGGGTTGTCGTTCATTCCTTACTCCATATGTTGATCCGGAGACGGGGAAACCAAAATATTACGGAAGATTTAACCAAGGAGTTGTAACTATAAATTTGGTTGACGTGGCGCTTTCCTCTGATGGTGATTTTGAAAAATTCTGGCAAATTTATGATGAAAGATTGGAGCTTTGTCATAAAGCTCTTCAAATAAGACATGAGCGCCTTGCGAAGGCAATAAGTGATGTTGCTCCAATTTTGTGGCAACATGGTGCCTTGGCTAGACTTGGCAAGGGTGAAAGTATTCACAAATTGTTGCATGGTGGTTACTCTACAATTTCTCTAGGATATGCGGGCTTGTATGAATGCGTAAAGTATATGACGGGACATAGTCACACGGACAACGGAAAAGGTAAAGAATTTGCAATGCAAGTGATGCAAAAGATGAATGATGTATGCAAAATTTGGAAGGATGCGGAAAATATTGATTACAGTGTTTATGGAACACCTATTGAATCGACTACATACAAATTTGCTAAATGCTTAAAGAAAAGATTTGGCGTGGTTCCTGGAATAACGGACAGGGGATACATAACAAATTCTTACCATGTTCCGGTTTTTGAAGAAATTGATGCATTTTCAAAATTGAAACTTGAAAGTGAATTTCAAAGATTAAGCCCTGGCGGTGCAATTTCTTATGTTGAAACGCTAAACCTCCAAAACAATTTGGAAGTTGTTTTGCAAATTATTAAATTTATTTATGACAACATTATGTATGCCGAACTCAATACAAAGTCAGATTATTGTCAAAAATGCGGATATACAGGAGAAATTTTGATTGATGATAATTTAGAATGGTATTGTCCAAATTGTGGAAATCGTGATCATGCCACACTTAATGTTGCTCGCAGAACGTGCGGATATATTGGAACAAACTTCTGGAATAAAGGAAGAACCCAAGAAATAAAAGAAAGAGTGCTCCATATCGACAATAAAGACGATGACGAATAGGAGTTTTCTATGAGATACAACAAGATAAGGAAAATGGATATAGCGGACGGACCTGGTGTAAGAGTGTCAATTTTCATGCAAGGGTGTTCGTTTAACTGTAAAAATTGCTTTAATCCAGAAACGCATGACTTTTCTGGTGGAAGAGAATTTACGGACGAAACTGTAAATCATATAATTGACTTGTGTAACAATAAAAACATTGAAGGGTTATCTATCTTAGGCGGAGAGCCAATGCATCCACATAATATAGATGGGACTCTTAAATTGGCAAAAATGTTCAATAAAACATATCCAGAGAAGAATATTTGGGTGTGGACAGGCTTTTTGTTTGAAAATTTGAAAGAAAAAGAAGTTATAAAATATATTGATGTTTTGGTTGATGGGCAATACGTTGACGAACTTCATAATCCTACATTGAAATGGAGAGGTTCTTCAAATCAAAGAGTTATTGATGTGCAAAAATCGTTAAAAGATGGAAAAGTTGAAACAATTTGTTAAAAGGGGATTGGAAAAATGAGAAAATTTGAACTTGTAAAACCAGAATTTATGAAATACGGGGTGAATCCAAAGGATTTGAAAAAGCCATACAGGGCGACAAAGTATGCTGTGTGCTATGATTGTTTTTCACCAATAGATATTACTATTGCTCCAGAAACAACAGAACTTGTGTTCACAAATTTTAAAGCATATTGCAATCACGATGAAGGATATATTCTTGCTTCAACAAGCGGGCTTGGCAAAAAAGGTATTATCCTGGCAAATGGTATAGGAATTATTGAAAGTGATTATGCTGACAATGAATCAAATGACGGAAATATTGGCTTCTTGCTTCATAATTTAAACAAAACTCCATATGAAGTAAAGGCTGGAGATAAGATTGGGCAAATTTTCTTTTTCAAATTTCTTACTACCGATGATGATGTTGAATCTACTGTAATTAGAAAAGGTGGGTTCGGTTCGACAGTTCCTAAAAAATAATAAAAAAATATAAAATAAAAAGAAGTAATTAATTTTACTTCTTTTTTTGTTTTTTTGATAGCGTAATGCAATTTTTGTAACATTTTAATATCAAAAAAGATATTTTTAATATATTTTAAATTGTTTTTATTGTTAATTTTTAAAACATTTATTTGCTCGTGTTTTATGGATGAAAACGATTTTTGATATATTTTATATTAATTTTAAAATGAAAAAATAATAAATTAAAAATAGAAATGTATAAAAAATACTATAAAATTACGAAAAAATTAAACATAATGTATTTTTTAAATAATTTTTTGATAAATTATTTTGTTTTTTTATTAAAGACAAATATCCAAAAGCATCATAATAACAAAACCAATAATAAATGCGCAGATTCCAGTGGTATGTTTCTCTTCGCTATGAATTTCTGGTATAAGCTCTTCTATTATGACGTAAATCATTGCTCCGGCGGAGAAAGATAATAGCCATGGAAGTAAACTTTTGATAGATGATGCAAGAAAAAAGCCTGCAGTTGCAAAAATCGGCTCAACAACTCCACTTAAAGTGCCAAGCCAAAATGCTTTTTTCTTGTTTTGAATGGATTTATATATTGGAAGAGAGGTTGCGAGCCCTTCTGGAAAGTTTTGAATGGCTATTCCAAGGGCAAACATAAAAGCTGGAAGTGGGGCTGATTGTGTTGCAACCGCCGTCCCTATTGTGAAACCTACAGACAGTCCTTCTGGAATATTGTGTATTGTTATTGCTGAAAAAAGCTTAAATGCACGATTTTTGCCTGTATTTTTACCAATTTTGAAACATTTTTTGCTTATGCAATCCAAAATTAGCATAAAAACACCGCCAAAAACGAACCCTATTCCTACTGGCAAAAAACTTAAATTCTTCCATGATGTTTCTGCATTTTCAAGTGCTGGGTTGAGTAATGACCAAAATGAGGCAGACAGCATTATGCCCGAAGCGAGTCCAATTGTAAGCATATTCATGATTTTGGACTCTTTTTTAAAGAAAAACACCAATGCTGACCCTAATGTAGTCATTAAACAGGGTAGTGTGAAACCTAAAATGATTGTGAGAGTTTGATTCATAACCTTATTTTAAAAAAAATACTCCTTCATAATCAATTTATGGATTTACTGGTTTTTTGTGAATTAACTATTAAAAAGTCAGTTTTGAAACCATTTTTGCCAAAAATGCATAAAATTTACAGAAAATTCTTAAAAAATAAGCAGAAAATTATTGATTTTTATAAAAATTGAAGAAAAAAATGCAATTTTTACTGATTTTTGGTCTTATTTTTATCAAAAAGTTTTGTTTTTATTAAAAATGCACAAAAATACTCTTAAAAAGCATGAAAAAAGTGAAAAATAGTGTATTTTTTCAAATTCCTACATTGCTTTATTTTTCTAACAAAAATGACTTTTGTGCATGATTTTTAGCCGTTTTAAAAATTCTTTAAAAATAGTCCTTTTCTTGAGAATTAAATTGACTTTTTTTGTTTATTATAATATAATAATTGCGTAAGAAAAAATTGCAAAAACCTGCGACACTTATTCCTTACAGAAATTCAATCGGTCTTGTGTTCTCTCAAATGAAAAAAGTAAATGTTTGAGAGACTTTTGGCGTCTTAAAGGAAATTGCAATTTATATCCAAAAGAAAACTAAGGAGTGAAAAAATGGATAGATTAAAACGCAAATTAGGATTTTACATAATGGCTGGCATGATTATGCTTTCCACAGTTTTGGGAATTGGACTTTTGTCGAGGTCTGATGATTTTCCATCAAGCCAAACTTCAGTGGCTGAAAGTGTTGATGATGATTCGTCAAATGAAAATGGCGAAGACAAAGAAATATCTGCACAAGCAGTGACGACATTGACAGGTCAAACATATACATCGTCATATACGGTTACGGGAGATACAATTTTTGATAATTGCTATTTTACAGCCAATGTTACATTCTCGTCAGATATTTCTTATAACATTACTTTCAGAGACTGTTATTTTGAAAAATGTCTTTTTTTTGGTAGTGCTACTTACTCTGGGGAAATGACTTTTTCAAATTGTATTTTTGAGAAGTCTGGCTATGGCGCTCTCATTTCTGTCCAATATTTAACGGGTGCAACAATAAACTATAGAGATTGCTGGGTATACGATACTGCTTCTTCTACGGGGAATTATAGTTATGTGTCAACTTCAGCTTCAACTTCAGGACTTACTGTAAATATTGAAAATTTGTGGGGAACTAGAGCTTTCTCTACAAGTCTTGAAACAACTGTCAATGGTGCCGGTAAACAAGCAACTAACTCTACAATAACAAGTAGCACTGGCTATAGTTATCCTTATTCGCTTTATGATGTTGACTTCTGGACATCATCTACAAATTATTATGAAACAACCACATCTGCTCCAATTTGGTCTGGTTCTTGGGATTTTGAAAATAAATGGGGTTTCTATGTTGAAAACATCGACACGGCAACAACAAATGCTGCGACTCCAAAACCTTTGGCTTATTTGGAGACATTGTGGAATGATAGTGCAAATTCTACTCGCAGAATTAGGATGCACAATGGAAATCAATCAATCAGGACATATGCTTCTGATTCTGCAATACTTAATTCTCTTACTGGTGTGCACTTCAGCCAAGTGGGCAAACGCCAAAAATGGGCAACAAGTAATGATGGGGAAGGCTCTTATGAAGTGACTGTATCAAAGAATGGTGATTTGTATGCGGTTTGGGAAAACGAAATTTATAAAGTGACTTTGGACTCAAATAGATATACTTCTTCTTCAAGTACTTCGGTAGCTACTACTGCAACAACTGCGGCCAACCCTTCTACTGTTTATGCTTACTATGATACTGGCTGGTATAAAAATGTAAATGAATCAACCTCTCCTTGGAAGATTGATGGCGCTACAAAGATAACAAGCATAACAAAGCCAACAATGACAGGATATACATTTGGTGGATTTTACACTGGCAAGGCTGGGACTGGGACACAAATTATAAATTCAAATGGCGTATTTAATTCTAACAAACCAACCAATATAACAACTGCAACAACTTTATATGCAAAATGGACTGCAAACACATATACAATTACATTGGATAGTAAATATTATGCTACATCTTCAACTACAACAGGAACAGCCGTAACAAGTGCCGGAACTGCTGCTATTTATGAAAAGTATGCAACAGGTTTCTATACAACAAGCGCATGTACAACAACTATTGCAACAATTACAAAGCCAACATATACTGGATATACATTTGGTGGATATTACACTGGCAAGGCAGGGACTGGTGATCAAGTTATTGATGCTACTGGAAAAATTACTGCCGCAAATACAAAATGGGCATCTAATACTACTATTTATGCAAAATGGACTGCAAACAGATACTCTGTGACATTTAATGCAAATGGTGGAACTTATTCAAGCACTCCATCAACAGCATGGGCGCTTTATGATAGTAAAAATTATTACACAACAGAGACTGGTTCAACGGCATATACATTTGTTGCACCAACGAGAGCTGGATATACATTTAAGGGATATGCCGACAGTTCAACTGCAACAACTGCCAACTATATAACATATAGTGGTTCTGCATTCACAGTTGCTAAAAACTGGGATAAGGCCGTAACTACAACTTTGTATGCAGTGTGGAGTGGAAATTCTTATTCAATTACTGTGGAAAATAATAACGGTTCGGGTGGAGCAGTAAGTCCGACAAGTTATAAAACAAAAGCAGAGACACAAAACTTTACTCTTACAACACCAACAAGAACAGGATATTCATTTACGGGTTGGTCAGTAACTGGAAATCATGGGTCTGCAACAGCTTCTGGAACAACTCTTACTATAGCTGCAAATACATATGGAAATATTACAGTAACGGCTCAATGGTCTGCGAACATTTATACAATCACATTGGATAGCAAATATTATGCAACATCTTCAACTGCAACTGGCACAGACATAACAAGCACTGGAACTGCTACTATTTATGAAAAGTATGCAACTGGTTTCTATACAACAAATGCCTGCACAACAACTATTGCAACAATTTCAAAACCAACATATACTGGCTATACATTTGGTGGATATTATACTGGTAAAGCTGGTTCTGGAACCCAGGTTATTGACTCTACGGGGAAAATTACTGCTACAAATACAAAATGGGCATCTAATACAACTATTTATGCAAAATGGACAACAAATTCATATACAATTACTTTGGCTGGTGATGGTGGAACAATTTCAAGTTTGGCTGTTCATTCAAATTCTTCAGGTTTGTCAATAACAACCGCAAACTCCAAAATGACTGCAACTTACAATCAAACAGGAAGATTTACTGCTACTCTTGCTAGAACTGGTTATACATTCAATGGTTGGACAAATAGTGGTTCTGGAACAGTAACAAACAATAATGCTCTTCCTATAAATTCAACTGATACAAGCGTAAAAAACTTGGCAACAAGTGGAAATGTTACACTGACAGCAAAATGGCTTGGAAACAAATATGCAATTACTTTGGATGCTACTACTAATGGTGGTAGCTTGAAGGCTGGGACAACATCTCCAGTTTATGCTAGATATGGATCTACAACCATCTTCAAAAATTCTACTATTACTGACAGCAATACAGCAGCTACACAAGTTAAGGACAGAGCTGGACACACATTCCTTGGTTGGTATAGCAGTGCAAGCGGCGATGGAAGTCTGGTTATCAAAACTGACGGAACATTGGCTTCTGCATGGGCCTCAACATCTGCAACAACCGTTTATGCTAGATGGTCTGTAAACACAATGACATTGATTGTAAAATATCACAATGCCACTGTTACTAATGCTACAGGCTTGAATGTAACGGCAGATAACTGCACAGTTGGAACTACTGATGTTATTGCAAGCGGATCTACAACTACTGTTAAGCATGCTTATACAACAGTAGCTCAATCTGTTAAACTTGCAAGAGCTAACACAAGTTACAATTACTATATTAGTGTTGGAACGGCTCCTACAACAGCAAGCAGTGTAAATAGTTTTACTTATAGTTGGACACCAACTTCAGACACTACTATAGATGTATATATATATCAAAGATATACTATTACCTATAATGGTAACAGCTACACAGGGGGAACTGTGCCAGCTACTGGATATAAGATCCATGGAACAAACTACACAGTTGCTACAAACAATTTGGCAAGAACTGGATATACGCCTAGCGGCTGGAACACAAGTGGTGACGGCTCTGGAACTCCTTATGAAGATGGTGATGTATATAAGACAAATGCAAATTTGACATTGTTTGCAAAATGGAATATCAATACATACACTTTGACAGTTAGATATAAAGATTTTAAGGGTAGTAATGCTGTCACAATGGCTGTGGCTGCAACTGGAAATACTATTGCTGGTTCTCCTGTGACATTTGTTACCGGTGGGACTGCAAGTGCAACAGTTAAACATATATACACAACTGTGGCACAAACTGTGACTATTTCAGTAAATGCTGCAACTGGAAAGTATTATTATATCAAAGCAGATGCTGCTGCAGGTGTTGGTTCATCTGTAAATTCAATTACATATAGCTGGACACCAAATGCAAACAAAACAATTGATATTTATGTATGTCAACGCTACACTATTTCTTATAATGGAAATGGTGCAAGCAGTGGTTCGACTGGGGCAACATATAAAGCACATGGAACAAATGTGAATTTGTCTGCAAATGGCTTTGTTAAGACTGGACATACATTCCAAGGCTGGTCAACATCTAGTTCTTCATCTACGATCGCTTATGAAAATGGAGATACTTATTCTGCGAACTCAGATGCAACTTTGTATGCTGTATGGAAAATCAATACATATACTGCAAAGATTAAGTATGTTGCTTATAGAGGTATTAAAACTGGAAGTAGTATACCAACAATGTCTGCTGGAGGGTCTGGAGTAACAAGCGTTTCAAATGTTGTAGTTGGAGCTGCTGCTGAATTTACAGCTACCTATGGAACCAATTGTCTTTTGCTTGCAAGTGTCAGTGGACAAACTGATAGCTATAATAATTTTGCAATCAACTGGTTAGATGCTCCAGGTGGCATAGGCACAACAACCAGTAAGTCTTGGGATGCAAAGTCGAATGTTGAGTTTAGTGTTTATATTTATGATGCATATAGTGTTCGCTATAATGCCAATGGTGGGTCTATAAATCCGGCTAGTTCTTTGATAAATACCCCACAAGTAAGATTTTATAATGGTGCGGCTTTAACTCTCTACACCATGGTACAAAATGGTTCTGAAGCTTCAACAACAATTTCTAGAACCGGATATACATTTAGTGGGTGGAACACTGAGGCAAACGGAAGTGGAACAGACTATGCATGTGGTGCGTCTTACAAAGAAAATAAAGGCAGAATGTTGTATGCAAAATGGATAAACAATCCATACATAATCACTTACAAAGCTAATGGTGGTAGTGGTAGCGACAAAACGCAAAGTGTTACTTACAACCAAAGCTTTACAACCAAAGCAAAGGATACATTTGAAAGAACTGGTTATACTTTCCAAGGGTGGTCAACGAGTGCATCTTCTCTTGCAGGTGATTATCAATCTGCAAACCATGCTTACACATATACAACAGTTGGAGATACAACTTTATATGCTTATTGGAAGGTAAATTCTTATACAATTACTCTTGATGCAAATGGTGGTAGTGTGGCTACAAAGACATACTATGTTTACTATGATAACAACAAGATTTATTCAACAAATACAAATGGTGTGCTTTCTGGCGAAGTCGCTGTAAATGCAGCAATTTGGGATTTGCATACATTTACAGGTTGGACAGCAGAAGCAAACACTGGAAACCCAATCATCAACACTGATGGTGCTTTGGTCGCTTCTCAAAGCGGATACACTGATGCATCTTCAAACTGGCAATATGCAGGCAGTGTTACATTGTATGCTAAATGGTCTAACAATGCATTTAGAATTCAAGCTTTTTCAGGTGTTACTGACGACAGTTTGGATATTGAAAGTCTTGGTTCTTGGGTGGCCGGGACTGCTCCAGCTTTGGCTCAAAAAGATTTGTATTATGGAGATACTTATGGCGTATTGCCTACGCTTACAAGAGATGGTTATTCGTTCTTGGGTTGGGCTGATACAAAAGGTGCATCAACAGCAAATATAACAAGTGAGACTGTACTTCAAAGTTCTTCTGCCAAACAAGAAATTTATGCTGTTTGGTCAAATCCTATTGGGTATACAATCACCTATGTTGATTATGCTGGAAAGACAACAACTCAATCTTATAATATTACAAGCACAGGAGTGGTAAAAACTCCAACAAGAACTGGTTATAGTTTTGCTGGATATACTCCATCACAAACAGCAAATGGTGCTAAAATCGGAAACTGGACAGGAACAATTGCTGCAGGTGCATCACTTACAGGTAGATATGGCGATGTTACTTTGACAGAAAATTGGTCGGTTTTGAGATATGAAGTGACATTCAATGCTAATGTTGGTTCTTACTCAACAGCTCCTGCAAAAGCATATGCACAATATGCAAGCAAAAATTATTACACAACAAACACAGGAACAACTGCGTATACTTTCTCTGTGCCTACAAGAAATGGTTTTACATTCTTGGGATATACAAACAAACAAGTTGCTGATAGCAATTCAAACACAACAGCAAATGCAAGCTACATCACATATTCAAACGGAACATTTACTGTTGCAAAAAATTGGGATATTGCGGCAGCAACAACTTTGTATGCTGTTTGGAAAAATAATATTGTAAAAATTACATTGGATCCAAATGGTGGAACGGCAGGAACAACAACATTCTATTATGTTTATAATGTTAATAAATTCTATACAAATAGCACATGCACAACAGCCCTTACAAGCATAACTCTTCCAACAAGAGCTGGTTATACATTCAACGGCTACCATGGAGATGGAACAAGCGGGGGTGGAGTTGATGAACAATATAGCATGGGAGAAAGTGGTGTTACATCAAGTGACTTGTATTATGACATTTATAAAGATGCAACACTTAAAGCATGGTGGACAAACAATCCTTACACAATTACTTACAAAGCAAATGGTGGAACTGGTGCCGACCAAACTCAAAGTGTTACTTACAACCAAAGCTTTACAACCAAAGTAAAAGATACTTTTGCAAGAACTGGTTATACTTTCCAAGGTTGGTCAACAAGCACCACATCTCTTGCTGGTAATTATAAAGTTGCAAACACAACTTACACATACACAACAGTTGGAGATACAACTTTGTATGCTATTTGGAAGGCAAATAGATATAAAGTAACTTTGGATTTGAATGGTGGTAGCCAATTCACTCCTTCATTGACAGACAGCTCAATCTATGTTGAATACGCTTCTAAAAACATTTATGCAAGCATAAGTGCTAGCGAAAAGATTGCTCCAAAGGCTCTTTGGAATGGCAGAACTTTCAACGGCTGGTATTCAGCAGCTACTGCTGGAACTCAAATCATCAATGCAAGTGGTGTTTTGGTAAACAACTGGGCTACAGCGAATGATGACACAAAGCTTTATGCTCAATGGAGTGTAAACAACTATACAATCACATACAAACTTTATTCTGATTCTGAAACAATTTCAGAAATCAAAAATGCTACCTTCACAGGGAGCAACACATCTA